>Ga0080064_1000336_pt1 | contig 133311 bp, 108 predicted proteins | sample Subgrocontami54m_FD_69260 | JGI IMG/M metagenome (GOLD analysis project Ga0080064, IMG submission 69260) | Subsurface groundwater microbial communities from S. Glens Falls, New York, USA - GMW46 contaminated, 5.4 m (SPADES assembly) (version 2) ...
ATTGGCTGACACCCCCGTTCTGTCGCAGCTGCGGACGGCCGTGCGCCGCCGGTCCTTGCGCGGCTTGCCGCGCGGCGCGTCCGGCGTTCGATACGGCCTGGGCCTGCGCGGCGTACGCCGGACCCTGGCGGGACCTTCTGCGCCGTTACAAGTTCGGACGGCGGCGTTCGCTCGCGGGGCTCTTCGGCCGCGCGCTCATCCGCTTCGCCCGGGAACGCGCGGCCGAAGGTGACCGCGCGGGCTGGGATGTCGTGACCGCGGTCCCGCTCGACCCGGTCACCGAGCGCGGACGCGGCTTCAATCAGTGCGCGCCGCTGGTTGCGCGGCTGGCGCGGGAGCTCGGCATTCCCGCTTTCGACGGTCTGCGGCGGCAGCGCGGGTCCTCGGCGCAATCCCTTCTGGGACGCCGCGCGCGCTTCGAGAACGTCAAGGGCCGCTTCCGCGTCCGCAGCGGCCGGGCCGTCCGAGGGCGGCGGGTGCTCCTGGTCGACGACGTGATCACAACAGGGGTCACCGTCTCCGAATGCGCCCGGGCGCTGAAAGACGCCGGCGCTTCGTCGGTCACCGTTCTGGCCTGCGCGAGGGTCCTCTAGCCCGTGCGGATCCTCCACGCGCACCTGCTGCGGCAGTTCGGCACGGTCTTCGCCGGTTCCGCGCTCACCCTGCTTTTCATCCTGCTGGCCGGCCGGGGGCTCATCCAGATGGCGGACCTGGTCTTCAACAAGAACGTCGATCCGCTTCTCGTCGGACAGATCCTGCTGTATTCCACCCCGTTCATCCTGACGTTCGTGATCCCGATGTCGGTCTTGGTAGCGACCCTGCTGACCTTCGGCAAACTCTCCCATGACAACGAGATCATCGCGATGCGCGCCAGCGGCATCGGGCTGGTGCGCATCGCCGCGCCGCTGGTGCTGACGATCGTCTCGCTGTGTCTCGTCTCGTACCTGTTATCCGACCGCGTGGCTTCCGCGAGCCATTACGCGTACCGAAGGCTTCTCTTGAGGATCGGCTTCGAGAACCCGGCCGCGGCCCTCGAGGAAGGCACGTTCATCAAGAAGTTCAAGAATTTCGTGATCTTCATCTACGAGATCGACGGGAACCGCCTGGAGGGGGTCCGGATCTATCAGCCCCAGGAAGGCGAGCCGACGCGCACGATCATCGCCGAAAAAGGCGAGATCGTCTCGATGCCCGAGGAGAACATGATCAAACTCCGCCTCCTGCACGGCACCAGCGACGAACCGGACCCCAAAGACCCGTCCAAGCTCTACAAGCTCAATTTTAAGACCTACGACCTGCCGCTCTACATCGCGCCGATCCGCGACGGCGAAGAGCTCGGGAAGAAACCCAAGGACATGTCCGTGCGGGAACTGCGCGCCGAGATCCGGCGGCTCGGCGAGGCGGGCATCGCGGCGACCTATCCCCTCTCCGCCGAGATCCACAACAAATTCGCGCTGGCCTTCTCGAGCCTCGGGTTCGTCCTGATCGGTATCCCGCTCGGTATCACCACACGCCGCAGCGAGAAATCCGTGAATTTCGGGATCGGCCTGGTGCTCATGACTCTCTATTGGGTGCTGTTGATCGGCGGCAAAGCGCTCGCCCAGAAAGGGGTCGCGCCGCCGCTCTTCTCCCTGCAGTTCTCGAACTTTGTGATCGGCGGCCTCGGCGTGACGCTCTTCGCGCGCCTGGCCAGGCACTAGAGGGCTTCATGCGCATCCTGGACCGTTATCTGATCCGCGGGTTCCTGTATCCGTTCGTTTATTGCCTCGTGCTCTTCACGATGCTCTTCGTGATCGTCGACGTCTTCGATAAACTGGACGAGTACCTGAAGAGCACCCTGCCGTACACGGTCATCCTGCAGTACTACCTGTACTCGCTGCCGGTCGTCCTCACGCATATCGTGCCGGTCGCGGTGCTCGTGGCGATCCTCTACAAGCTGGGGAACCTGAACCGCCACAACGAGATCGTCGCGCTCAAGGCCAGCGGGATCAGCACGCTGCACATCCTGCTCCCCTATCTCTTCGCGGGGGTGCTGATCAGTTTCGCGATGCTCCTGATGAACGAGACCGTCCTGCCGCGGGCGGCGCTCACCTCGACGGCGATCCTCGAAGGGCAGATCCAGAAGGGCGGCAAAAGCGGCGGGCGGGCGATCAAAAACGTCACGCTCTACGGCACGGACCAGCGGATGATCTTCGCGCGGGAGCTGGAGATCGCCACCGGCACGCTCCACGACGTGGTGATCCTGCGCGAGGGCGAGGACCGCACGCCCCGTTCCAAACTCGCCGCGAAATCCGCGCGCTACGAGGACGGCCGCTGGATCTTCCGTGACGTGATCCGCTACCGGCTTGACCGTGCCGGTAAACTCGTCGGTGAACCGGAATTCTCGGAAGAGCTCCCACTCGACATGCCCGAAACACCCGCCGACTTCGTTCGCGGCGCCTCGCAGGTGGAAACGATGAGCGCCAAGGAACTCGAACGGTACATCGGCCAGTTCGCGGGATCGAGCCGGCAGGTCCTCCGGCGCCTGTGGGTGGAGTTCCACCAGAAGATCGCGTTCCCGTTCGTGAGTTTCGTCGTGATGCTGGTGGGGGCGCCTCTGGCGATGCGGACCGAGCGCGGCAGCGCGCTCGTCGGGATCGGAACGGCGCTGGTGGTCGTGGTCCTGTATTACGGGGTCAACTCGGTTTGCCTGGCCCTCGGCAAGGGCGGGCATCTGGATCCGGTGATCGCGGCGTGGCTCTCGAACTTCCTCTTCGGCGCCGTGGGTCTGGCCCTGATCCGGCGCAGCGCTTAAAAATCCTTCTTTTAAGTCCCCGCCTCCCAAGCGGCCAGATAGCGCTCCTGATCGGCTGTGAGCTTGTCGATCGTCGTGCCCATGCTCTTGAGCTTGAGCTGTGCGATCCGGGCGTCGATCTCTTCGGGCACGCGATAGACCTTGCGGCCGAGCGAGAGATGATTGTGCCACATCCACTCCGCCGAAAGCGCCTGATTGGCGAAGCTCATATCCATCACCATCGCCGGATGGCCTTCGGCGGCGCCGAGATTCACCAGGCGCCCTTCCGCGAGCACATAAATGCGTTTGCCGCCCGGCAGCGCGTATTCCGTCACGGAATCCCGCACCGGCCGTGAATCCTTCGAGAGCTTCTTCAGGGCCTCGAGATCGAGCTCCACGTCGAAGTGACCCGAATTGGCGACGATCGCCCGGTCCTTCATCTTGAGGAAGTGCTCTCTGCGGACCACGCTCGTGTTGCCGGTGACCGTAATGAACACGTCCCCGATCCTCGCCGCGTCGGCCATGGGCATCACGCGATAGCCGTCCATCACCGCTTCGAGCGCCTTGAGCGGATCGATCTCGGTGACGATGACGTTCGAACCCATCCCCTGGGCGCGCGAAGCCACGCCGCGGCCGCACCAGCCGTACCCGCAGATGACCACGGTCGACCCGGCCAGCAGGATGTTCGTCGCGCGCACGACGCCGTCGAGGGTCGACTGGCCCGTGCCGTAGCGGTTGTCGAAAAAGTGCTTGGTGTTCGCGTCGTTCACCGCGACGATCGGAAAGAGCAGCTTATCCTGAGCCTCGAGGCTCCGCAGGCGGATGACGCCGGTGGTCGTCTCCTCGGTGCCGCCGATGACGGCCTGCTTGTATTTGGCCGGCTCTTTATGGATGGCCGACACCAGGTCCGCGCCGTCGTCCATCGTGATGTGCGGACGGGCATTGAGCGCCGCGTAGATGTGGGAATAATAACGGTCCCGGTCCTCCGCGCGCACCGCCAGGGTCGAGATCCCGTAGTGCTTCACCAGCGACGCGGCGATGTCATCCTGCGTCGAGAGCGGGTTCGAGGCCACGAGCGTGACGTCGGCGCCGCCGGCTTTGAGGGCCAGCGCCAGGTTCGCGGTCTCGCAGGTGACGTGCAGGCACGCCGAGAGCCGGACTCCTTTGAGCGGCTTCTCCTTCTGGAAACGCTTGCGGATCAGGCCCAGCACCGGCATTTGAGTACCGGCCCATTCGATGCGGTCGCGGCCCTTGCCCGCCAGGCGGATGTCGCGGATGTCCTTGCGCATTTACAGGGCCCTCCTCAGCTGCGGGACCTTGTCGATCTCTTCCCAGGTGAACCCTTCCTCGTTGCGCCCGAAGTGACCGTACGCGGCGGTCCGCCGGTAGATCGGACGGCGCAGCTTCAGGTCCCGGATGATGCCGTGCGGCGTCAGGTCGAAATTCTTCTGGATCAGCTTCCGGATCTCCTCGGTGGGAACGCGCCCGGTATTGAACGTGTTCACCATGACGGAGACGGGCTCGGCGATGCCGATCGCGTAGGCCAGCTGGATCTCGCACTTGTCCGCGAGTTTGGCGGCGACGATGTTCTTGGCGATGTAGCGGGCCATGTAACAAGCCGAACGGTCCACCTTCGTGGGATCCTTGCCCGAGAAAGCGCCTCCGCCGTGAGCGCCGACGCCGCCGTAGGTATCGGCGATGATCTTGCGGCCCGTGAGGCCCGTATCGGCCTGAGGACCGCCGACCTCGAACCGGCCGGTGGGATTGATGAAATAACGGGTCTTCTTGTCGAGATACTTCGCCGGGACCACCTTCTGGATCACCTGCTTGCGGATGTCCTCGGCGATGTCGCGCATCCGGGCCTGGCGGTCGTGGTGGACGCTGACGACCACCGTATCCACGCGCACGGGTTTTCCGTCATGGTACTCGACCGTCACCTGGGACTTGCCGTCGGGCCGGAGGTACTGCAGGGTCTTGTTCTTACGCAGTTCCGCGACCCGGCGGGTGAGCCGGTGCGCGAGCGTGATCGGCAGGGGCATGAACTCGGGGGTCTCGTTGGTCGCATATCCGAACATCATCCCCTGGTCCCCGGCGCCGCCGGTATCCACGCCGAGCGCGATGTCGGGCGACTGGGCCTGGATCGAGGTGAGGACCGCACAGGTGTTGTAGTCGAAACCGTAAGCAGGGCTGTCGTAACCGATCTGCCGGATCGTCGCGCGGACGATCTTCGGGATGTCGACATAGCAGGAGGTTGTGATCTCGCCGGCGACGAAGGCCATTCCGGTCGTGACGAGCGTCTCGCAGGCGACGCGGCCGGCTGGGTCCTTGGCGAGGATCGCGTCGAGGACCGCGTCCGAGATCTGGTCGGCGACCTTGTCCGGGTGCCCTTCGGTAACGCTCTCAGAAGTGAAAAGATAGGTTTGGCTTTTCATAACGGTCTCTTACGGCGCCCCCATAGGATGCGGTTGGTCTCTGTATCGGACAATCGAGGCGATATCATATCACAGACCGGGCCGGAGGGCCAAAAAAACCGTTCTGCGAACGGGAAACTCCGGCTTCTCATACCGCCCTCTCCCCCGGCCGGTACAAAGAAGGTTTGACAACACCAAGGAATTAAAGGAACATGATTTCAAAACAGTGCGAGGTCCATGAGACCATTACGTATTTTATGGGTCTTCCTTCTGACCGCCGGAGGAGGACTTCATTCCCCGTTATGGGCGGAGGATAATCCCGAACCCCCGCCGGCGTCATCCGCCGAGGTCATCGAGACCAAGGCGCGCGAAGAGGCGCGGAGGTCCCTGCTCGAGCCCGCTGAAGGACCCACCGAGAGGCCGATCGTCGAGACCGAAGAACCCGTCCGTGAGGCCGGGCCGACCGGGTCTTTCCAGGTCCGTGAGATCCAACTGCTCGGCGGAGAACCTCATTTGCCTCCCGATCTCCTCGAACCGCTGCTGGCGTCTTATGAGAACCGACCGATCGTCTTTGACGACCTGACCGCCTTGTGCACGAAGCTGGAAGAAGCGTTCCGCGAACGCGGTTATGTGAGCACCGTCTTCGTCCCGCCGCAGCGGATCGAGAACGGTCAGGTCCAGCTCCGGGCCGTGCTCTCCCGGATGGGAAAGCTGCACCTGGAAGGGTCCCGCTTTTTCAGTGCGTGGAAGACGGCCTCTTATTGGAAGATCCCCGAAGGGCGTTTGCTCCGGTATGAGGAGATCCGCGCCAACGTGCTCGATCTGAATGAAAATCCGGACCGGCAGGTGCGCGCGCTGCTTCGGCCCGGCAGCCAACCCGAGACGACCGACATCCATCTGCGGATCGAGGACCGTTTCCCCGTCCATTTGGGCCTTTCCGCCGACAATCAGGGCAGCAAACTGACCGGCAAATACCGGGGCGGGTGGACATTGCAGCACAACAATCTACTGGGTCTTGATGATATCTTTTTCGCGGGCATGGTCGCGGGCAAAGCCTTCGGCGCGGCCTATGCCCAGCATCTGATCCCGGTCTCCAGTTTCGGCACACGGCTGATCACGAGTTTCAGCGCCGCGCAGGTCAGTCCCAAGAAAGAATTCGCGCCGTTCGGCGTGAACGGCGTCTCGAGCACCCTGGGTGTCGCGTTGCATCAACGGCTCATCCGGACCCAGACGATCTTCATGGAGATCCATGCGGGATTCGAGGCCAAAGAAAAGCGCACCCGTTCATTGAGCGTGATCGCGACCCGCGACCGGTTGCGCGTCCCCTCGGTCGGCGGCCGCCTGCGCGCGATCGATCCGACGGGTGTATGGGACCTCAAGCAGGACCTCTCCTTCGGTCTGCCGTTCCATGACGACGACACAAGCCTGACCACCCGGCGATCGGGAAGCTCGTTCTTCAAGACCGTCTCTTCACTCCACCGCTCTCAGCAACTCGTCTTCGGCGCGAAAGGGGTCGCCCAAGTGGAGGGTCAATGGTCGCCCGACAAACTTCCGCCTCAAGAACAGTTCTTTCTCGGCGGTCTTCACTCCGTTCGGGGTTACCCGGAAAGCGATTACGGCGCGGACCAGGCGATCCAATTCAATCTTGAGTATCGCATACTCCCGCCTTTGATCCCCGATTCTTGGAAGCTGCCGTGGGAGGCCGGGTCCCTGAAAAAGCAAACAGAGTGCGTGGTCTTCCTGGATTATGGTTATGGACGCCTTGAGGACCCTTCCGCCACCGAGCGGTCGACCCGCAATCTACTGGGTTCCGGAGCCGGTTTGAATTTTGATCTCAGCGGCGGGGTAAAAGCCCGCTTTGAATGGGGTTATGCGCTCGGGGACCGGCCGATCACCGAGGGCGGCCGTTGGCAGTTCTACTGGCGCATCTCCAAAGATTTTTAAGACCGCAAAAAAGTCCCTTCCAAAAAATCAACCATTTGAAAGGAATGCTCATTTATGATAAGCTTTTAATAGTTAAAATAAAGGGTGCAGAGCCTATATGCGCCATCAGGTTTGTTTTCGTCTATTCTTAAAAGCCTTTAGCTTGGCCCTCGCAGTGATCTTTTTTCCGCTGCGCGCGGTGCAGGCGCTGCCCTCCGGCGAGGAAGTCGTCGCCGGCTCCGTCTCGTTCGATCGTCCCGATCCCAGCACGCTGAATATCTCCGCCTCACCCGATTCCATCATCCAGTATGAATCGTTCAACATCGGCTTGAACGAAACGGTCAACTTCGATCTGCCTTCCATCGATGCTTTCAGCTTGAACCGCGTGATCGGCTCCGGGTCATCCGAGATCCTCGGCAAATTGACGGCCAACGGCAATATCATCCTGGTCAACACGGACGGGATCCATTTCGGCGCGAACGCCGAGGTGAACGCCGGGGGTTTGATCGCATCGACACACGAGATCGTGAACACGGACTTTCTTCAAGGCCGCTATCTTTTTGCGGGCACCCAGGACCATGCTCCCTCATCGATCCTGAACGAAGGCTCGATCCGCTCACGCGAGAACGGCATGGCCGTTCTCGTATCGGACGCGATCGAGAACCGTGGCGTGGTCGAGGCACCGCTGGGCACCGTCGCATTGGCCGCCGGGAAGATCGTCGCGGTCGGTGTTTCCGGGGACGGTTATGTTTCTATCGGCGTGGATGAAGGGACGGCCCGAGGCGTACTGGACCTTGACGGGAACCCGATCACCGAACAGGTCCGAAATACCGGAACGTTGTCCGCGCCGAGCGGCAAAGTCCTTTTGACCGCCCGATCGGTCGGACAGGTTTTCGCGAGCGCCATCAACCTTCAGGGCACCGTCAAAGCCGATGGCGCCGTCATCGGAAAGGACGGCGTGGTCGAGATCACCGCCAGCGGCCCGCTTCAGGCGAACGCCTCCGTCCATGCCCAAAAGGGTCGCATACAGATCTCTTCGCAGGAGAGCGTGTCGATCCAGGGTCGTTATGAGGCCGCCGATGGAACGGTCTTGGTCACATCCGCCCAGGATATTAAGGTAGTCGGTCCGGTCACGACCCGAGGAACGACAACGTTCAGCGCCCAAAATGACGTTCAAGTGGGCTCGGATGTCACGAATCACGATGGGGACCTGACCTTCCATGCGGATTCCAACCGCGATGGGGCAGGCGCTTTTCACCAGGCGACCGGTACAACGATCCGCACGGTCGGCAGCGGGGATATCCTCATTCATTCCTCCGGCCGGTCCGAACTCGCCTCGCTGGACGCCGCCGGCAGCATTCGGCTTTATTCTGCCGGCGCTCCGGCTGACTATTCTCAGCAACCTGATTCGGTCATCACCTCCGGTACTTCTTTTAATATTCTTAACAACGTATCGTTGTTCGCATCGAATACGCGATTCAATATTTCGATGGATTGGATCAATCAAGGCGTTTTCACCGCCGATAATTCCAGCGTCAACTTGATCGGCTCACTCGATTCAAATATCTATGGTTCGAATACATTTAACAACTTGACCGTGATCGAGGCGGAAAAAGACCTGAACTTTGAGGAAGGAAAAACGCAAACGATCGTCGGCATCTTGACCCTTCGGGGAAGATTTGGGCAGTTGTTAGAAGTCAATTCAACGACGAGCGCGGATGCCTGGAAGATCTCCGTCCTCGGAAATTATGAGATCGAATATGTCGATCTGAAGAACTCGACGAACGTCAATATTCATGGACCTCCGCTTTCCCCCCTCCACAGCAAAAACTCTCGAGGCAACTCTGGTTGGAATTTCTCAGATGCAGGGCCTATCTGGACAGGAGGCGGCTCTTCCGCTTCCTGGTCTGATCCGTTCAATTGGGACGGTGGTTTTACCCCCGGGCCCGGTGATTCCGTCCGATTCGACGACCATAGCCCCTCATCCGTTATCGACTCACCCTTCACGATCCATGATCTAACTCTCGCGTCCGGCTTCAAAGGTTCGCTCGAGGTCGGCCGATCTCTGACCGTTGTCGGCAATGTGACCCTCCAAGGCGGCACATTGATCGCCGGCTCCCAGACCATAACGATCGGCGGAGATTGGAGGCTCCAAGCAACGGATTTTCAGGCGGGGACCTCTACTGTCGTTTTCAATGATGCGTCACAGTATTCGACAATATTAGGTTTTAATACGTTTTACAGCTTAGCCTCGATCACTCCGTCGAAAAGACTCTTTTTTGAAGCCGGCGCGACTCAAACTGTATCAGGGGCGCTCACCCTTGAGGGCGCGAAAGGCCAGCTCATCGAGCTCCGTTCCACAGACCCGGGTCAAACCCAGTGGAAACTTGCTCCCATAGGCGCCACATCGATCCGGTTCGTTCACCTTGGGGACGCCTATAATCTCAGCCCGACCCCCATTAAGGCGCTGCCTTCGAACAGCTTCGGCAACAACACCGGCTGGGACACGGATCCTGTATGGAGCGCCGGAGCGGCCGGCAATTGGTCCACCGCTTCCAACTGGGATACCGGTGTCGTGCCGGGCCCCACGGACACCGTGACATTCGACGCAACGAGCGTTCAGAATTCCACCGTCGATACGAACTTCAGCGGCACGATCGCCACGTTGAACGTCAACTCGGGTTATACCGGTACGATCACGCTGTCACGGAGCCTCACGGTCTCCACGAGCTACTCCCAGGCGGCGGGCACCCTGGATGTCGGGACCCAGACGTTCACCGCGGGCGGCACTTTCGCCCTGTCGGGCGGGACGTTCAACGCCAACGCCGGCACCGTGAATGTGGCGGGAAATTTCTCTCTCTCGGGAGGCACGTTCACCCAAGGGACCAGCACGGTGGCGTTGACCGGCGCCGCAGCCACGATCGACGTGGTCACGAACCAAATCTTCAATAACCTCACGTTCGCACCCACCACGGCCGGTTCCGTGAAGACCGTGGGTGACAACGATACGCTCATCGTGACCGGAACATTGACCCTCACCGAAGGATCCATCAACCAGTTCGCCGTTCCTTCGACCGGCACGGTCGCCGCCCGCGGGAGCATCTCACAGGACTCAGCGTTCGACGGAGGCACCGGCACCGTCCTGATCGACGGCACCGGTTCGCAGACCTTGACCGGATCGGCCACCCAGTCCACAGGGTCCCTTCCTCTCATCAACATCAACAAATCCGCCGGGACCCTCACGCTGGCGGGGACCATCCGCGCGGGGGGTAACTGGGTCTACACGACCGGCACGCTGGCCGCCGGCACGAGCACGGTTGTCTTTGGCGACCCCGGCGCGTCGGGAAGCATCATCAGCGGCTCACATACGTTGAACAATGTGACCTTTGATACCAACAACGCCTCAGCGCGCACCTGGACGATCGTACCCGAAACCACTTTGACGGTCACGGGTACTCTGACCTTTGACAACTCGCAGACGGCGGCCATCAACGTGAGTCTAGGTACGATCGCCGCCCAGGGCGCGGTCACGATCGCAGATTCCAATAACTATGATGGCAGCGCCACCCTCCTCATCAACGGCACCGGCGCGCAGACGTTCACGGGAAGCGCGACGATTAGCACCGGCGCGCTCCCTTTTGTCAATATCAACAAACCCTCCGGGACACTTACTTTGGCCGGAACGATACGCACCGCAAGGGATTGGACCTACACGGCAGGGACCCTGGATCCGGGGGCCAGCACAGTGGTGTTCGCTGATATTCTCTCGATCTCCGGCTCACACACCTTGAACAACGTCGAATTCAACGGCGCAGGAGATACCTATTCGCTCCCCTACACCACCACGCTGACCGTTGCCGGAACACTGACCCTTACGGACGGTAATATCGATATCGGCACCGTGGCCGCCCAGGGGGCCATCGCCCAGGCCTCCACGTTCGACGGCGGAACGGGGACTCTGCTCATCAACGGCACGGGAGCACAGACCTTCACGGGAAGCGCCACGACCGCCGCCGGATCGTTGCCCCATCTGAACATCAACAAATCCGCCGGGACCCTCACGCTGGCCGGGACGATCCGGACCACGAACAGTTGGACATTCACTTTAGGCGCCTTGGATGCCGGCACATCTTCTGTCGTATACGCCGGCACCTTGTCAATCGGCGGTTCTCATACGTTGAATAATGTGGAATTCAACGGTGTCGGCTTAGCTTCTACCTTACCTGCTACCACTACCCTGACGGTCACCGGAACGCTGACCCTGACGGATGGAAGCATCAATACCGGCACCGTGGCCGCCCAGGGGGCCATCGCCCAGGCCTCCACGTTCGACGGCGGAACGGGGACTCTGCTCATCAACGGCACGGGAGCGCAGACCTTCACGGGAAGCGCCACGACCGCCGCCGGATCGTTGCCCCATCTGAACATCAACAAATCCGCCGGGACCCTCACTCTGGCCGGGACGATCCGGACCACCAACGATTGGGTCTACACAACAGGAACGGTCGACCCAGGTACATCCACGGTGGTACTCGCCGGCAACATGGTCATCGCGGGTTCCCCCACTTTTAACGACCTGACGCTCAATGCCGCCGCAAACCATTTCGTCATCCCCTCGGGCCAGACCGTGACGGTCACCGGCACATTGACCTTGACTAATGGCAATATAAACACGGGGACAGTGGCCGCCCAGGGGACCATCACCCAAGTTACGACCTCCGATAGCGGGACCGGTACCCTTTTGGTCAACGGCACCGGCAGCCAAAGCTTCACAGGGAGCGCCACGCAGACGGCTGGCTTACTGCCGAGCGTCCACATAAACAAACCCTCAGGGACCCTGACCTTATCGGGAACCATTCGGACCAACCTCAACTGGCGCTACACGGCGGGAACGTTGGATGCCGGGACCAGCACGCTCGTGATCATGCCGAACGCGCTCAACCCGACCGTGACCGGCTCCCACACGCTGAACAACCTCACGATCGATAGCAATAACAACAATAACAGCCTTCCTCTTGTAGTCGCTCTTGGAACGACATGGACCACCGCAGGGACCCTGACCCTTGATAACTCCAGCACGGGGTCCATCGCGACCCGTGGCACGATCGCCGCGCAAGGCGCGATCACCGTTGCGGATACGGTGGATTACGGCATTGGTGAAGGCGCCCTCCTCATCAATGGTAGCGGGGATCAAACCTTCACCGGAGGCGCCACCGTTTCCACAGGGGGTCTTCCAAAGATCGTGATAAACAAGGCTTCCGGCACGCTGACCCTTGCCGGCACTCTCCGCCTGACCAGCCGATGGACCTATACGGCGGGAACGTTGGACGCGGGAACATCCACCGTAGCTCTTGCCGGTGGCAGTACTCTCATGGGTTCCCAGACACTGAACCTTGTCGAGATCCGCGGCGCATCGACGGTGGTCTCCGGCACCACGCTCACGGTCAGCAATACCTTCACCATGCCGACCAACGTCGCTTTCACGGTATACGGTACCGTGATCGCCGGCGGGGATCTGGTCCTCACCGACGGCACGATCGACGGCTCCGGGACCATCCAAGCCCGAGGGACCAATATCACCCAAGCCTCCACGTTCGACGGCGGTTCGGGATTTCTCCTGATCAACGGCACCGGAAGCCAGACCTTCACGGGATCCGCCACCCAGACCGCAGGCGACCTGCCGACAACGGTGTTGAACAAGACCGCAGGCACGCTGACCCTTTCGGGCACGATCCGCACCACGGATAATTGGATCTACGGTGCCGGTACCCTTGACGCGGGAACCTCCACGCTTGTCTTCGCCCCTCAAAGCACCACGAGCCCGGGCCTCCGGATCATCGGGTCTCACACGTTGAATCACGTCACCTTCGACAGCAATGCCGCCTCGATCCGGATCGTCACCATCGCATCCAGCACGGTGCTCACAGTCACAGGAACGCTGACATTCGACAACTCAAGCACCAATGGCATCACGTTCAACGGCGGAACCCTTGCGGCTCAGGGCCCCATTACCGTCGGCGACTCGCTGGATTACAGCGGTTCGACGATCCTGCTTGTCAACGGTACCGGCGCTCAGACCTTCACAGGTAGCGCGACGGTAAGCTCGGGAGGCATCCCCATCCTCAATATGAGCAAACCCTCCGGCACATTGACGCTCGCGGGAACGATCCGCACCTCCAGGGATTGGATCTACACACGCGGTACGCTGGATGCGGGCACATCTACCGTTTCTTTCGCCGGCGGCACCATCATGGGTTCTCATACGCTGAATCTCGTCGAGATCCGTGCGGCCACCACGGTGGCCACGGGAACGATCCTGACCGTAGGCAATACGCTGACGTTCCCCTCGGCGGTCGCCCTGACGGTCAACGGCGCGGTGATCGCAAACGGCACCCTGGCTCTGACCGATGGCTCCATCGCCGGCACCGGGAACGTACAGGCAACAGCCGACATCACCCAGGCCTCCACATACGACGGCGGAGCGGGTTATTTGCTGATCAGTGGTACCGGAAGTCAGGCGTTCACCGGCAGCACCACCCAGACGGCCGGCACTTTGCCGGACATCCGTATCAACAAAACAAGCGGCACTTTGACCCTTTCCGGCACGATCCGGACCAATAACGACTGGACCTACACAGCAGGGACCCTGGACCCCGGGACCAGCACCATCGTTTTCGTGCCGAACACCAACACCGTCACAGGTTCTCACACGCTGAACAACGTCACCTTTGACTCCAATGCTTCTGGTTCGACCACCCTGACGCTCGCCTCCGGGACGACCCTGACGATCGTGGGCACCCTGACGTTCGACAACTCTTCGACGGGCGCCATCAACATAACGGGCGGTGCGACCGTCACAGCCATCTATGCCCAGGGTAACATCGTCATCGCGGACACCGTGAACTACGATGGCAACACCACGATCCACATCAACGGCACCGGCGGCCAAAGCCTGACCGGGAGCGCGACGGCCGCGACCGGCGGTTTTACCAACCTCAACATCGACAAACCTTCCGGCACCCTGACGATCATCGGAACGATCCGCATGAGCGACAGTTGGACATACACCCAAGGCACGGTGGACGCGACGACCAATAATTCCTTGATCGCTTTTGCCAGCACGATCACCGTGGATGGTCAAGGCTCATCGACCACGATGGTATTTGACAACGTCGAGATCGCGTCCGGGACCATCACGCTCGGCGGCAACCTCGATATCGACGGGAACCTGACGATCAGCGGCACGGCTGGGCTCAACACCTCCGCTTCGAACTACGCCGTCAACATTGCCGGCGACTGGACGATCACAAGCTCCAGCGCCACCGCGTTCGTTTCGAACAGCTCCGTCGTAACGCTGGACGGCTCGACGAGCGCCACGATGAACACCGGCGGTACCGGGACCGGCTACGATTTCCAGGACCTCTTGATCAATAAATCAGGGGGCGCTTCGGTCACACTTTCCACCAACGCACTGGACGTGGACGGGAACCTGACGATCCAAGCCGGAACGCTCGATGTGAGCGCTTCCAATCTTGCCGTGACAGTCGGAGGGAACTGGTCCAATTCGGGCACCTTTACGGCCCAGTCCGGGACCGTCACCCTCGGCGGCGCGACAACATCCGCGACCCTGAACCCCGGCGCTTCCGCTTTCAACAACCTCACCCTCAACAAAACGGCCGCCACCGGAGCGGATGACAACATCATCCTCCAGACCAACAACCTGACCGTGAGCGGTACGTTCACCATCACCGACGGCGAGTTCATCCAAGGTTCGACAAACGTCACCGCGGGGACCATCTCCATCGCTTCGACAGGCGCCTGGACGAACAATTCCAGCGGCGACATCACGATCGGCGCCGGTGACCTTTCGAACGCGGGCACGATCACCTGGAACGGCCATGGTGGACTGGAGGGCGACGCGGACGCCATTCTCCTGAGAAGCTCATCCTCCCCCACCCAGCGCACGCTGTCGGGCAGCGGCACGTTCACCTTTACCGACATCGACATCCAGGACATGGCGGTGGGGGTCACCCCGGGCAACATCAACGTGACCAGCGGGACCAACAGCGGGAACAATACCGGGTTCACTTTCCTGGCGGGGTCGAGCTACAAAACATGGGACGGTGGCGGAGGGGCCGACACCAATTGGGACACAGGGGCCAATTGGACAGGTGATACGGCGCCGCTTACCACGGAGATCGTGGTGTTCAATACCACGAGTTCCAACAATGTCACCGTGAACGTCCCGGTGACAGTGGCGGGTCTTTACATGACGGGCTATACCGGAGCCGTTTCGCAGGGCTCAAACGCCATCACCGTCAACGGCACCTTTGAACAGACCAGCGGGACCTTCACCGGCGGGTCCGCGGATGTCGATATCAACGGCGCTTTCACGTTGTCGGGCGGGACCTTCAACGCCACGTCGGGGGCCACGTTCGTATCGGGCAACTTCACGGTCGACGGCGGTACCTTCGGCGAAGGGACGGGCACCGTCACATTGGACGGCGCGGCCTCTACCATCAATATACTGGGCACCGAAACGTTCAACAACTTGAGTTTCGCGCCGGCAACGGTCGGGTCCACGAAGACAGTCGCCCTGAACGATAGTCTCACCGTCACAGGGACCCTCACATTGACCGAGGGCAATATCGACCAGACCACGATCCCTGCGGCGGGTACCATCGCGGTTCAAGGCGGCATCACGCACGCTGCTACTTTCGACGGCGGAACAGGTCATCTCCAGATCACCGGATCGGGGACCCGAACCATCAACCTCACGGGCGGCGGGCGACTGCCGGTCGTAACACTCAACGCGCCAAACGTGACCCTGAACGGCCCGAGCTCGGGTACCGTCACCGTCGACGGCGCGTTCACCCTGCAGTCGGGCACGTTCACCGGCGGGTCCGGGAGCGTCACGTTCACTGGCGCGTTCGCTCAGACCGGCGGGACGTTCACATGGGGCGACGGGACCCTGACGACGTCCGCGGCCTTTACCCAAAGCGGGGGCACTTTCAACGGCGGAACAGGCACGGTCGATCTCAACAGTGATTTCACACTCTCCGGCGGGACGTTCGTCTCGACCACCGGTAACCTGCAGGTCGGGCGGGTCTTCACCCACACGGCCGGCGGTACCTTCAACCACAACAACGGCACGGTCGTTTACGACGGCGGCAGCCGTACGATGAACGTAAGCACGGTGGAAATGTTCAACAACTTCACGGTCACCGCCACCACGGCCACAACGTTCACGATCGCCGCCGGCGACACGATCGTGGTCTGGGGTACCCTCACGCTGACCGACGGCCTCGTCGCTACGGGGACCCTCGAAGCGCGGGGCAACGTCGTGGTCAACGCCGGTTTCGACGGCGGTACGGCTCTGCTCAACTTTGCGGGGACCGCCAACCAGACCTACGCCGGAGGCGGCGATGAACTCGACGGGGATGTCACCATCAACAAACCGGCGGGAACCGTGACGCTGACAGCCAACGCCACTCTGTCCGCCGGGACCCAGGACCTCTTTATCACATCCGGCACACTAGACCTGGCGGGCTTTAACATCAACGTGGGTCTGACCCTCTGGGTTCAAGCCAACGGCACGCTCCGACTCCAGGGCAGTGAGACCATCACGACATCGGGCGTCGTACCCTCTTCCGGAGGCACGATCCGTTATTACGGCAGCAACCCCGCTTATACACTGAAAAATTATGCATATACCAACCTGATCATCGACGGGGGATCCTCCACTGTTTTCTCCTTCCCGGCCAGCATTACGACCATCGAAACACTGACCCTGAACAACAGCGTCACCGCCCTCGCCGGCTTCGATCTCACTGCCGCCACGCTGGTGAACAACGCAACTCTCCGGCTCCAGGGCAACGAAGCGGTCAGCATCACAACGATGGATACGGACTCCGGCGCCGTCGAATACGTCGGAAGGAACGTTAGCGAGACGCTCGTTCTGAATGACTTCGGCGGGACCGACTATTTCAACCTCACGCTCAACGACACCAACGTCAATAAAGCCACTTTCTCATCCAACGCCGCCAAATCGGTGGCCGGGGCCTTCAACGTATCCTCCGGCACGTACGACGCCAACGGCAACACCACCGCGGTCACCGGCCTGACGACGGCCAGCGGCGGCACGTACCTGGCTTCCACGTCGACCCAGACCTTCAACGGTGGATTGACGGTCAGCGGGACCGGTGTGTATATCGGCTCATCCGGAGAAGCGGACGTGAACGGCGTCCTGACCCTGTCCGGTGGGACCTTGACGGCCCCCACCACGAACTTGAGGGTCTCGGGCAATTTCAGCCATAGCGGCGGGGTCTTCGCGCACAACGGAGGGACGGTCGTCCTGGACGGGGCCGGCCAATCCGTCTCCGGCTCGAACACCTTCAACAACCTGACCAAGACAACGGCCGGCGCCACCACTCTGACCTTCGACAACACTGCGACACAGACGATCCTCGGGACCCTCACCCTCCAGGGCGTGTCCGGGAACCTGCTCTCGCTCAGAAGCGACGTCCCGGGCTCTCAATGGGATATCGACCCCCAGGGCACCCGGACGATCGGCTTCCTCGACGTTCAGGATTCCCGCAACGTCAACGCAGCCGTCATCAATGCGTACGGTCTCAACGTGACCGATTCCGGCAATAACCTGAATTGGGCGTTCTCCCCGCCCGCATCGGCGGCGGCCGCCCTACAATCCCCTCCTCACACGACCCAGACCATGAACACCTTCTTCTCGTCCGTATTCGTGCCTCTGGGGAACGGGGCCGCCTTGGCCATGCCCTTGCCTCTGGCCGCTCCGATCGCCGCGGCTCCGCCCGCCGCTCCGGCGTCCCCCGTCACCGCGGCGGCATTTCAGGGAGTGGCCGCCTTCACGGTCCTACCGCCGATGGACCTTGGCGTATCCGTGCCACCGTCAACGGTTCCGTTCGAAGGGGTCACCGTGAGCGTGATCCTGCCCGAGCCGGCCCCGTTCCAGCAAGTCGCGGAACCGGCCGGCCGGATCGGACCGTTCGCTCCGTTCGAGAGCGTGCAGGGCGAAAGCGTTCTACCCCCATCACCCACTTTTGTCGAGTGGTCTCTTTCCTGGCAGGCCTCAACCGGGATCGATCGAGACGCGGGCTTTGCCCCGAGCCTCCCCTTGAGCGATCGGCCCGATACGTCCTGGGCTCAAGTAGGCACAGAAGTTCTGTGGACCACGCCGCAGCCCGCGACTCTGTCGTTACCCGATACCGCATGGTCCGACATCCCAGCTTTCGAAGCTCCTCGCGTTCAGGGAACCGGTCTTGTCGGTTTGATCGGATTGACGGATCCGTACGAGGCGGGTGTGGATCCGTGGGGCACATTGCGGCCCGCGACTCTTTCGTTGCCCGATACCGCATGGTCCGATATTCAGGCTTTCGAAGTTCGCGTTCAGAGAACCGATCTCGTAGGCTTGACCGGGCTGGCGGATCTGCAGCAGGTAGCGGGGATGGGCGGGCGATCGGTCCGGACGGTCGTCCCCGCTCCATCCCTGGGGCAAACCGTCAAGCCGGTCACTTCCCAGGCGCTGTCCCCGGTCAAGGAGCAGGCGGCCCGATTTGAGGAGATCCGGGGTGAGGTCCGCATGCCCTTGATGTTCCCGGGGGGACGGAACATTTCCCCAAGCTACGACATGGGCGTTCCGTTGGGTTCAGAAGGACCCTTGAGCGAGTCCACGATACGATCGCCCGGCAAAAGGGACGAGGACTAAGAAACCGCCGCTTTACGTATCTCGAACCGCTGCGAAGCCAGCTCCTTTCCCCCTGACAGAAGCGTCACTTGATAAAGCCCGGCCGGCAGCGCTTTGCCTTTTGGCATGACCAGAGCGACCCCTCCGGCCCCTTCCTGCCGCGGGATCTGAAGATCATAGTCCAGGATCAAGATATCACCGGTCACATAACGCCAGCGCGCGGTGACCTGGGAGCCCACCTTCGCATCTTTCCAGGCGAACCAACAGAAGACCTTCGCGATCCCGGGCTCGAAGCTTTTCACAGCACCGACCGGCATGAAGTCGCCGTCCACGTCATGGGCCATCCGGACCTCGGCCACCTCGAGCGCTTCGGCGGCGGGGACAGAGCAGGATAGAGCGAGAAAGAGGCTTAAAACCCACGCGCGTCTCGCACGCCCTACGGCGGGTCTGCGCGGCATCAGGTGGCTTCGGACAAGAACGGCGTGTCGCTCATGGCTGGAACAGGCCTTTTATGGAACGGATCTTCCTCATAAAGAGAACGGCCAGAGGCATTCCGACAGGGAAAAGAGCATAATCCCATAGATAGCCCTGGGTCAACAACCCATAGCTGGCGGCAAGAAAAAGAAGGATCGACGCGGCACCGAGTCCGACCAGGCGCCTTGTCCGGCAGAACGACGCGATCCACGCGAACAGGCTGACCAGCGCGAAATTAACGGAAAGAACGTACGGCCATGGGACATCCTTGATGAAATCCCGTCGATACAGTGTCAGGAAAGCGTTGGCGTTGAGCGTGAGACCGGGCATCCACCCGATGGGGGTCCGGTCGACATCGTGAAAGCGCTCGGAGAACAGGCCGATCAGGACGACCTTGTCTTTCACGAGATCCGCGTCGAAATCGCCTTTCCACGCCTGATAGAACGGAAGCTGGCTGAAATCGGCCGAATGGGCACGGTAGCGGATCCAAAAGGATGACGTATGCGTATCGACGGGGATGCGCAGCCGCTCACCATCCGGCACGTTAAAAGATACCTGGCCCTCTTCGGCCGTGAGTGATGGGACATCGATCTTCGTCGCGCACCTCAGGACCTGCAACTCCCAGGAAAGCACGCCCTTGGCATCTTCGCGTGCCGCGACCAGATAGGTGAGGCTTTTTCTGATCACGCCGTCCCGGTCCCGGAGCTTGGTCGCCAGCCCCCACAGCGCGTCCTGATGGACCTCTGAAAGCGCGACCCCGCTTCCGCTCTCCTCGTCCAGGGTAGCGCCAAGCACGACCGGGGGGTTTCCGGCCAACGCCTCTTTCAATATCCTGTCATCCTCGGGGTCCGAACGGCCCTGAAAAATGAAATCGATCGCGATCACTTTAGCGCCCGCTTTTTTCAGGTTCGAGACGGCCTTCGCGAACACGGCGCGCGGAAAGGGCCAGCGTTCCGGGATGTGTTTCAGCGTCCGGTCACCGATCGTAACGAGCAGCACATCGCCCGTGTCCCCGCTTCCGTTCACGGCCTGGTCCAACTGCAGGACCCTGTCGTAGAGCGCAAGGTGAAGAGGCTCGAGCCAGCCGGTCGCGGAAAGGGGCCCAAGAACGACCGCTGAGATCCCCGTGGCCAGGAGAAGCCGGACGACCCCTTTTTGGCGCACGGATCGGGAAGACAACAGTCTGGGTCGCGGTCCTTTATTTCCTGGGTTGAAAGATCCTGTTGGCTTCTTCGAGAGCCTTCAAATCGCCGATGTCATACCACATACCCTTAAAAAGAAAGCTGAAAATCGGGGTGCCGTGGTCGAAGAGCCAGCGTACGTAATGACCGGGCGCGTCCTGCGCGCTGTCTCCGGCCAGATACTGCGCGACCAGCGCCAGCGTGTTCTTCGGGAAGAAATAAACGCCCATGCCGATGTAGGGCGAGCGGGGTTTCTCCGGCTTTTCCTCCATGCCGTTCACGCGGCCGTCGGAGGCGACCTCGAGTACCCCGAACTTCTTCGAGGCCAGCATCGGATCCCCGAGATCGTAGATCGCCACGGTGACCGAATCCGGACGCGAGCGGGCGGCGGCAACGAACGCGGTCAGGTCCTGGTCGAAAAGATTGTCGCTGGCCATCATCAGGATGTCGGAGGAGACCCGCGCCTGCCGGATCACCAGGGCCAGATCGCCGATCGCCCCGAGACGGTTGTCGTTCGACGTCGTACCGTCGTTCAGGATCCGGATCGGCGCGCGCGACGAGCGCCGATCCGCCCAGCCGGACAACTGGGCGTGGAACCGGGCGTTCGTCACGATCAGCACCTCGTCGATGGAGGGCACCGCGTCCAGCTTGTCCACGATCGAGTCGAGGATCGTGCGGCCGCCCACCTCGAGCAGGCATTTGGGCATGTTCTCGGTCAGCGGATAAAGACGGGTCGCGTAACCGGCCGCGAGAATGACCGCTTTCATGTTCGCCTCCTTATGACGCGGATGACTGTCAGGCCTTCTTGGCCGTCGTGTTGCGCAGGATCTGCTGGTATTTCAGCTTCAGGAAATTCACGACCTCGATTCCCGTGCGCAGGGTCAGGACGAACTTCGTGATCTCCTGGGCTTCGGCGAAGCTGATCGAGCGGATGATCTTCTTGATCTCGGGCAGCATGACCGGCGACGTCGAGATCTCGTCGAGTCCCAGGCCCACGAGCACGGGGGTGAGGATCGGGTCGCCGGCCATCTCGCCGCAGATCCCGACCCAGATCTTCTTCGAGTGGCCGGTCTCGATGATGGTCTTGAGAAGGCGCAGGACCGCCGGATGCGCCGGCTCGTAGAGATACGCGATCTTCTCGTTGATCCGGTCGACCGCCAGCGCGTATTGGATCAGATCGTTCGTCCCGATGCTGAAAAAATCGACTTCCGACGCCAGGATGTCGGCCGTCAGCGCGGCCGACGGGATCTCGATCATCGCGCCGACCTCCATCTTTTCGTTGAACGCGACCTTGCGCTGCCGCAGCTCCGCCCGGGCCTCCTCGAGCAGCTTGTTCGCCTGTTTGAGCTCCTGCACGCCCGAGATCATCGGGTACATCATGCGCAGCCTGCCGTGCGCGCCCGCGCGCAGGATCGCGCGCAGCTGGATCTTGAAGATCTCGGGGCTGGCCAGGCAGAAACGGATCGCGCGCCAGCCCAGGAACGGGTTCATCTCGTGCGGCATCTCCAGATGCGAGAGGAACTTGTCGCCGCCCAGGTCGAACGTGCGGATGATCACGGGCTTGGGGGCCATCTCCATGACGACCTTCTTGTAGGCCTGGTACTGCTCCTCCTCGTTCGGCAGGTCCGGGCGGTTCATGTAGAGGAATTCCGTGCGATAGAGGCCGATCCCGTCGGCGCCGTGCGAGAGCACCGAACCGGTCTCCTCGGGCAGCTCGATGTTCGCGGCCAGCTCGATGCGCCGGCCGTCGCTGGTCACGCACGGCAGGTCGCGGAATTTTTTCAGACCCTTCGAGAACTCGAGGAAACGGACCTGGTCGTGCCGGTACCGCTGCAGCTCCGTGGGGGTGGGGTTGATGATCAGCACCCCCTCGTTGCCGTCGATCACCACGGTGTCCCCGTCCTTCACCTGCTGGGTCACGGTCTCGAGACCGACAACGGCCGGGATCTCGAGCGATTTGGCCATGATCGCGGTGTGCGAGGTCCGGCCGCCGATGTCCGTCGCGAAACCGATGACGTTCTTGCGGTTCATCACCGCGGTGTCGCTCGGCGAGAGATCGTACGCGATCACGATCACCTTCTCCTGGATCTCCGAGAGCGAGGCGCGCTGCGTGCCAATCAGATGCCGGATGATACGCCGCCCGACGTCGTTGATGTCGGAGACACGTTCGCGCAGGTACTCGTCGTTGATCTTCAGGAAAGACTGCACGTAGCGCTTGAGCACGTTCGAAAAAGCGTATTCGGCGGTCAGCTTGTCCTTCTTGATCCGCTCCATCACCTCTTCGATCAGCGCGCGGTCCTCGATGACCATCAGGTGAGCGTTGAAGATGTCGCCGTGCTCCTGCCCGATCTCCTTGGAGATCTTGTCCCGGATGTTCAGGATCTCGGCGCGCGTGCGCGTGAGCGCCTCCTGGAAGCGCGTGATCTCCTTGGGGATCGCGGATTCCTTGATGAGCTTTTTCGGGATCGACAGGTCCTCGCTGTCGAGGAGCACGATCTTCCCGATCGCGATGCCCGGAGAAGCGGCGATGCCTTTGAGCGTCCTCATGACGTGTCCTTGGGCGAGGGCGGACGCGGATCGTCCTCGTCGCTCGACAGGAAAGCCTCGAGCTCCGCCATCGCGGCCTCGGCATCGGGTCCGCTGACCTCGATCTCGATGAAAGAGCCCTGATTCGCGGCGAGCGTCAGGAGCCCCATGATGGATTTGCCGTTCACGGCCTCATCGTCCTTTTTCACGGTCACTTCCGATTCGAATTTGTTGGCGATCCGCACGAAGAGGGACGCCGGGCGCGCGTGAAGCCCCTGCGAACTCTTGATCTGGATCCGCTTCTTGATGAAACCGTCCACTCGCTCCCCTTCACCTCAAAGTCAACGTGAACGTCCGCGCGGCTTCGCCGCCCGGTCCGATCTCGAGAACGCTCTGGGCCAGCACGCCGAGCCCCTGATAGGTCCGCTCGAGCCCGGCTTCGGAGCCCGACACCGTTTCGACGGGAGCGGCCATGAGCGAAAACGTCTCAGAGCCAGACAGGGTGACGTTCACCCCGCGCCAGGCGTCCCGGAAAACATGCTCGCGCACGTCCCGCGCTCCGGGAACGGAGTCGGGCACGCCCATCGAAAAGTTCCATTCGACGCCGAAAACAAAGCGCAGGGGTTCCGAGCCCGGATTCCGCAGCCGGTAGCGCACGGCCAGCGCGCCGGGACCGGCAGGGACCACGGTCTTTTCGAGCTCGACCGGGCAGCGCTTGCCGCGCAGGACGACCGAGCCCCGCCGCGCGAACGACAGCGTCCCGGACCCGCCCGGCTGCTGCGGCGGCGCGTAGCGCGCGTCAACGAAATCCCCCGCCTCGCGGAAAGTCCCGCCGGCGAATTCTTCCGGACCGACCGGAGCTTCGAAAAAATGGTCGAGGAACGAGAGCCGGCGCCAGCGGTCATACTGCAGGCTCTTCTCGAGCCCGGGCTCCTTCACCCCCAGGAGCGCGTGGATCGAACCGCCAAGCGCGGCGGGTCCTTTCTTGGCGAGCATCGCGTGGTACGTTTCGCGGCGGCGCTGCAACGCGCAGGTCAGGTTCGCGCGGGTCGGCAAATGGTCCAATTCCTCCAGTGCGGCGCCGTAGGACGGGTCGAAATACGCGACGATCTCCTTCTCCTGCAGGCGCCAGCGCTCCCCGGAATCGCCGAGCGCGATCCGCTCGAAACCTCCGTCGGAACGCCCCTGGCGGTGCGCGACGAGCGCGTCAGCCTCGATCAGGTTGGTGAACACTGCCGAGCGCAGGTGGTGCAGGTAGAGCCCGCCGAAAACCCCGTGCCAGTAGCCGCAGTTGCACTGCGAGCGGTAGAGGGCCAGCCGCGCGCGGCCGAGGTCCGCGGCCGCGCCGTTGTTCCAGACCAGGCCCTCGATCGCCGAACTGACCTGCCACATGCGGTCGCGCATGTAACGGCTCTCCGCGTAACGGTCGAAGAAATTGTAGAAGCGGCCGCCCGACCACTGCATCATCTCGCTGTAACTGCCGTGCGGCACGGAAACTTCGCGGCGCGGCCCGAACGCGCGGCGGAAGGTCCCGAACGTGTGGAGCGTGATGCCCTTGTCGGCCTCCAGCAGGGAGAAGAAGCGTTCGAGCCAGCCCTGCCGGTAAACCCAGTCGTGCGTGCCCGGCCAGAGGCCGAACTTCTCGCAGTCATCGGCGAAAACGAACGCCTCGCCCGGCGAGGCCTTGGTCGCGCGAATGAACGCCAGCGCCTCTTCGGGCCGGCGGAACGGCAGAAGGTAGCGCAGTTCCTGGCGCGCCGCGAAGAGGTCCACGCCGCCCCCGGAGAGCGTCCGCTGGCGGTAGTACCCGGACGGGCGCCCGACGCGCGCTTTCTTGAAATGCAGGTCGTCCAGCACCGTGTATGCGATGCCGGCTTTCTCCAGAGCCCCGGCCAGCTCGGGGTCCCACACCCGTTCCGTCAGCCAGGCTCCCTCGGCCGACACGCCGAGGAGTTCCTTGAGCCGCGCGCGCATCATCTGGATCTGCCCGGACAGGTCCCGTTCGGGCACGGCGCCGAAGACCGGTTCGTAATACGCCCCGCCGAGGATCTCGATCCGCCCGGCGCCTTCGAGGCGCCGCAAAAGACCCAGGAACGCCGGCTGTTCGCGCTCGAGCCAGTCGAGCAGGCTCCCCGAAAAATGACAGGCCATCCGCACGCCCGGATGCCGCTCGAGCGTCTCGAAGAACGGCCGGTAGGCCCGCTCGAAGGCGTCGCTCAGGACATGGTCGAAGTTGCCCACCGGCTGGTGCGCGTGCACGCAGAGGATCAGGCTTTTAGCGGGCGGCGGCATGGAGCGGCCTCTTGGGTTTTTTCTTCTCCTCGGCGTGGCGCTTGCGCGAGGCGTTCACGATATCCATCACGATCTTGCAGACCCTGCGGGAATTGTGGCGGATCATGTCGGAACAGGTGATGATATTGGCCTCGATCACCTCGTACCCGAGGCTGCGGATCCGCGCGACGTCGGCGAGGACCGGAGCGGCCTCCTCCTTGGCGTATTTCTGGAGCAGGACCTGCGGGATATGCCCCCCGTTGATCACGATGTGGCTCAAAACTTCCGGGCGCGAATGTTCGACGATCGCGTTCACATGGTCGAAAGCGGTCAGGCCGTCGGTCTCGTGCGGCTGGGTCATCACGTTGCAGATATAGATCTTCGGCGCGGACGAGGCCGCCAGCGCGTCCGCGATCTCTTCGATCAGCAGGTTCGGCAGCACGCTCGTGTAGAGGCTCCCGGGCCCGATCACGACCGCGTCGGCCTCCCGGATCGCCTCGAGAGCGTCCTCGGTGGCCCCGGGCGACTCGGGCTTGAGGACCAGCCGTTCGATGCGGCTCTTGACCTTCGTGATGTTGCTCTCCCCCTCGGTACGGGTGCCGTCCTTGTGGTGCGCGACCAGCGACACCTTCTTCAGCGTCGCGGGCACGACCCGTCCGCGGATCGCGAGGATCTTGGACGATTCCTTGATCGCTTTCTCGAAATCGCCGGTGACTTTCAGCATCGCCAGAATGAACAGGTTCCCGAAGTTGTGCCCTTCGAACTCGCCCGACTCCTTGAACCGGAACTGGAACAGGTCGCTCATCATGGGTTCGGCGTCGGCGAGCGCGACCAGGCAGTTGCGGATGTCGCCCGGCGGCGGGATATTGAACTGGCTGCGCAGGCGCCCGGACGAGCCGCCGTCGTCGGCGACCGTGACCACCGCCGTGATGTTCGAAGTGAACTCCTTCAGGCCGTGCAGCAGGACCGAGAGCCCCGATCCCCCGCCGATCGCGACGATCCGCGGACCGCGTTCGAGATAACGTTTCTGGTACATGATATTCACGAGTTCATTCTCGCGTTGCGGCAGGAGGACGGTGACGACGGACTTGATGATCTTGCGGATGGAAACGGCGACCACGCACGCGCCCAAGAGGACGATGAGGCTTCCGCTCGTCTTCTGAAGCTCAGTGATCGTGAGCACGAAACCCACCGAGCAGAGGATGATGCCGAAGCAGCACAGGAGCACCCAACGCTTGACGCGCATGCCCGGGTAGAGCCATTTGAACAAACCCATCGCTAGACCCCTCGTGATCCGATACGGGACAAGGTCAAGGCTTCTTGGCGTCTTCCTCGCGGATCAGCTTGAGGATCGCTTTTTCGTCGGCGAGCTGCTTGAGCGATTCGCGGAAGAACTTATCTTTCAGGAGACGGGAGATCCGGGCCAACCCTTTCAAGTGCGGGCCGGCTGAATCTTCGGGGGCGACGAGCAGAAAGAGGATGTACACCGGGTCGCCGTCGAGCGCGTCGAATTCGACCCCCTGGTGGCAGACCCCGAACGCGGCGACGAGCTTCTTGACGGCATCGGTCTTGCCGTGGGGAATACCCACCCCCTGGCCGATGCCGGTCGAACCCAGGGCCTCGCGGTTCAGCAGGACCCGGACCAGCTCCTCCTTGTTGCGGATCCCCTCGGCCTTGGCCAGGAGATCGACCAGTTCCCGGATGATCCCTTCCTTGTTCGTCGCCTTAAGGTTGGCGGAGACCGCTTTTTCGTTCAGGAATTCCACTATCTTCATGCGACGCACTCCCTCTGGTTTACGGGGTTGCCGAAACAAGCCCCGGTCAAAAAGATCCGGGCGATAAAAAGGGCCTGTCGTTCCGACAGGCCCTTTTTAGGTTCACGCCCAAAGACCGTGACGATAGTCCCTCACGTGCCATGGCGAAAAAATGGAGCGGGAGAAGGGACTCGAACCCTCGACCTCAACCTTGGCAAGGTTGCACTCTACCACTGAGTTACTCCCGCGTGATGCGAGCTCACCTGGATTCCTGGGCGGAAGAGGAATCGAACCTCCACGGGTTTCCCCACGAGCTCCTAAAACTCGCGCGTCTGCCAGTTTCGCCATCCGCCCGCGACTTTCCGACCAAATTCCAGATCTTATAAATCGTGCGGCGAGCAGGGATCGCCGCCCTCCGCTCGAGTCCGACAGACTCTCGCTTCGGGTCGGGCACTCGCGCGCCTGTCGCGCGAGAACGCGCTTTTCCGCCGCTGGCGGCGGCGCGCTCACTTCGATCCCACCAAGCGCCGACTAAAGCGTGCGCCGAGCAGGGATCGAACCTGCGACCCGCTGATTAAGAGTCAGCTGCTCTACCAACTGAGCTATCGGCGCGAAAATCATTCTATTCTTCCCCCGCCAAAGATCGCGGCGGGTCCGCCCAGAGCGCCGATGCGAAGGCATCCGCCACGCTCTGTGGCGGAAACTGCCCGCCACAAATCATGGCGGGTCCGCCTTCGGCGGAAGCTATCGGCGCTGAAGCTGATATCCACAACCACACCGTAAACCGATTAAAAAAATTGGTATAGGCTTTTATAAACGCTCATGAAAACGGGATGAGGTTTACGGCCGGAGACAATATCGAGCTATTGTAGCCAAAACCCTTTGCCCTGGCAAGCGGCTTTGTCAGGCCCAGAGCTGGCGGTCGACGTACTGGGCCAGGACCTCCTGGGCCTCCTCCGGCGGGGGTTCTTCGTAGTAAGCGTTGATGACCGCGTGGGCCAGTTCGTGCGCGAGCACCCCGTCGGTCACCTGATCGAGGAAGACGGTGATGTTGCGGTTCATGTACGAGTAGAACGCGATCGGGCCGTTGCGGTGATCGCGCTTCAGCAGGATCTCGACGTGAAAATGCTCCGGGTACATCTGGAGGAGCCGCTGGACCCTCTCGATGATCGCGTCGACCCGGTTGGTGGTCAGGAGCGCGCTGTCCTCGAACGGCAGGCGCATGCGGGCCATGCGCCAGGAAAAATCCACGATCTCCCGGTCTTCGTTGTAATAGATCGTCGCGAACTTCGTCTTCAGGCTCTTGTCGAGTTCCGCACCGGCCGGAGGCGCCGGCAGAAGGAGCATCTGCGCCAGAAGAGCCAGTGTCACGATCATGACGCGGGGCATCGGCCGGTCAAGAGGAGGTCCGCAGCGGGTCGATCTCCTGGCGGAGGCGGGCCAGGGCGTCTTTCGCGCGGGCGACGTCTCCCGCCTGGAGAGCCGCCTCCAGCGCGCCGAGATCGTGTTTGACCGAGGCCGCGGAACGGTCCAGCCGTTCGGCAAGCCGGTTCAGCGCTTCGGCGAGCTCCTTGAGTTCGTCCTTTTCCCGCAGATGCACCCGGAGGGTGAGGTTCCCGGCGGTCAGGTCCTCCAGAGAACGCCGCAGACGGTAGGCCGGGCCGGCGATCCGGTGCGAGTGCAGGATGAAAACGATCGCGCCCGCCAGACCGACCCCGACCGCCGCGATCAGGAGGATCAGGACGAAGTTCAGGGAAAAGAACTGCGAGGTCCTCTCGATCCGCAGTTCGGTCCCGACGTAGCTGGTGGTCAGCGTGCCGCGCGCGGCCATGTAGAGCAGGGTCCCGATCAGGACCGCCTCGATCAGGAGCAGGATGAAAAGCTTCGCGAAGAATTTCGTCTGCATCGGCCGGTCGATGAAGTAGTGCGTGCGCCGGTACGATCTGTCGGACGTCACAACCCCTCCTTTTCGGTCAGGACCCGGATCTTCGCGCGTGAGCGTTTCTGGCGTATCCATTCCGCGAACGCGGCGCGCTGTTTGCGCTGCGTGATCACGCGCTTGATCGCCGAGGAAATGCGGGTCAATTCGGGCGGCGTCACCGCTTCTTTCGACAGCAGGCGGACCGCGTAGAAAATGCCATTCTGCTCGAAGACCGACGCGCCGCCCGGTTCCAACTCGTCGAACGCTCTCTCGAGGAACGGCGAGGTCAGGCGGTCATAGGTCACCGGGCCGGCGGTCTCGTCCCAACCCGCCGGGGCTCCGGCCGCGGCGGGGGCCGATTGGACGAGCGCCTCGGCCTCCTGGCGGGTCGTGCGCCGCGCGATCTCGAACGTCGCCTGGACGCTCAATTTGGCGTAGAACGCGGCGATCTCGGCGTCGCTGACGGCGATGCCCTGCGACAACTCGTAGGACAGCTCCTCCATCAGGCGCCTCACCAGGGTCTGCTCCCAGAAATTCCGGATCGTCAGTACGAACTCGTCTTCCTCGGCGAGCTTTCGGCGCACCGCCTCCTGGATCAGGAGCCGGCGGTCGATCAGGATCTCGATCTGCTCGGTCAGGGCGGCGGGCGTAGCTTGGAACGCGGGGTCCTGCTTCGAACGCACCTGAAGTTCGTACTGGAGGTCCTTGCGGCCGATCCGGTCCCCGTCGACGACCGCTACGGCGGGTTCTTCGGGCCGAGACGGGGTCTTGGAACAACCGGCCGCGATGAGAGAAAGGGCCAAAAGGGCCGTTCCGGCGGCGCTTCTCCTGCGGCAGGCGGGCATGGGCATGGCTTGATTATAAAAGCAAACTCGAGAAAGGGTCAAGACAAAGCCCCCGCCTGAAAAGGCAGGGGCTTTGAGCGGCTGGAAAATGGTGTGCCCGATAGGAATTGGCGCCCTTCGCGACGGATCTTCCGCCAGAGGCGGATCCGCCTTCGGCGGAAAAGGTCCGTCGCTACGGGTCGGCCACCCGGGCGCCTGGCGCGCGAGAGCGCGCTTTTCCCGCCTTGGGCGGGCGGCGCCCTCCCTTCAATTCCTAGGTAGGTCGTGAGAAAAAATGGTGTGCCCGATAGGAATTGAACCTACAACCTCTTCCTCCGGAGGGAAGCGCTCTATCCAATTGAGCTACGGGCACGAAGAATGAACATTATATCCAATTGCCCGCCACAGATCGTGGCGGGTCCGCCACGCTGTCTGGCGGAAGCTACGGGCACAGGAAATGGAGCTTTATCTTACCATACCCGGCTGGGGAAACCGAAAAACAGCTCTATGGCGGTTTTTTAAGATGGTGACGCCTTACAAATTTATTGAGCCTCTGTCCGCCCAACCACCTTTGCCGGATTACCGGCCACGATCGAAAAAGCGGGGACGTCAGCGTTCACTATGGCTCCTGCGCCTATGATCGCGCCTTCGCCAATGCGCGCGGGCGCCAGCACAACGGCGCGGGCGCCGATCCACACATTCTCCCCCACTAAGATAAGCGGTTCCTCATCCTGATCTCCGTCCGCTCGCAAAGGCATGGCCTCAGGCCGGCGGGGAACCGCAGCAAAAGAATCGGCAAACACCACCTCGTGCGCGATAAATGTATAGCTTCCGACGGCGATACGCCCGTTGGTCGAAAAGATAGCCCCGACAAGCGAGCAATAATTTCCTATTTCAACCTCGCCACAAGGACCCAGGTCGAAAAAGGTTCCATGATACACGCCGGTATCATGGCCGATCTTGACTCCGCAGGAACGCAGGCTCCGGTAATGAATGAACGCATAAGCACTGTAGATCCAACTTTTTTCACTAATCGTAATATTCGGCGGAAGGGCACCGGGAAACCAATCATGCGGAAGGTAACTCTCCTTATCCATGGAACCACACCGCCTCCGAAGAGGGAACAGCGCGGGCAGGGTTTCCGGCCACAAAAGTTCCGTCAGAAACGTCCGAGGTGACGATAGCGCCGGGGCCGACGCGAGACCCTTTTCCGATGTGAACACCCTTCAAGATAATGGCGCCGATCCCGACCCAAACATCATCCTCGATGATGACAGGTTTGGACGTCACCTTCGGTCGTTGACTGCGGTCCCCGAACGGGGCATTGGCGATCGCGTCTGTTTTTCGTGATTCGGGGTCACGCGGATGAAAATCGCTGTCGGCGATCGTGACTTGATAGGATAGGATGACGCGTTGTCCGATCCGGATATGGTCGGCGCACATAAAGATCGCCCCGACCAGGACGGAACCCTCCCCGATCTCGACCCATCCCGAGGGCTCGACGTTGAATTCGGTCCAGTTGTGTACGCGAACGTTATCGCCAATAACAAGACCGGGATCTTGGCGACTGCGAAATCGATCAAAACTGGCCTTCCGCTCCAAATAACATCCGGAACCAATTCGCACGTTTGGAGGCAGCGCTGTATAATCCCATTGACCTGTGATCTCTGCGATATCCATAGCGTGGCTTAGACCGCCTTTTTCCGTGCAAGCTCCCATTTCCAGGCACTTGCGATGATATTTTCGAGATCGCATGTCGGCTTCCAACCCAGCATGCGCGCAGCTTTCGAGGCATCACCCACCAGGCGCGCCGGGTCCCCGGGCCTCCTCGGGCCTATCTTGAACCGGACCTTTTTCCCTGTCACTTTCTCCACCGCATCGATGATCTGGCGAACGGAATAGCCTTCGCCGTTCCCGAGATTAAAGATGTTACTGCCTCCTCCCCGCTCCATCGACCGCAACGCCAAAAGATGCGCCTGGCACAGGTCTTTGATGTGGATATAATCCCTGATGCAGGTCCCGTCCGGCGTGTCATAATCGTCGCCGAAAATAGTCACGACCTTTTTTTCACCCGTCAGCGTCTTGAATATGTTCGGGATCAGATGCGTTTCCGGATCGTGCCATTCTCCGACCTGGGTGGAATCGTGCGCGCCGCAGGCGTTGAAATAGCGCAGGCAGACATAGTCGAAACCCGCCGGGGTGGAGACATCTTTCAAGATCTCCTCGAACATGCGCTTCGACCGCCCGTAGGGATTCACGGGGCGGCAGGGGTCTTCTTCGCGGATGGGGACGCGCTCCGGCTCTCCGTATACCGCGCATGTGGACGAAAATATGAAGCGCTTCACACGCGCCTCCGCCACGGCCTGAAGAAGGGTCACACACGCCACGACATTATTATCAAAGTATTTCAAGGGATCTTCGACAGATTCTCCCACGAGAGCGCAAGCGGCAAAATGCATCACGGCATCGATCCCGCGATAGCGGCGGAAGACGGCCCGGACCGCCTTGGGGTCCCGCAAGTCGCCCTTCACCAGATCGACCCCGCGAGGCACAAAAGCCCGGTGTCCCGTGCTCAAATTATCAAAAACGATCGGTTCATACCCATGGTCGATCAGTACCCGCACCATGCAGGAACCGATATAACCGGCGCCGCCGGCGACCAGAACGCGTGATGATTTCATATGATCTTGATCTCTTTACCCCAAACCGACTTGTTTTAACATATCACCCAGCACCACATCCGAGTCAAAATAGTCGTGGGCGATCTCCCGAGCGGCTTCCTGGTGCACGGCATAATTGCCTTCCACCTCTTCCAGCGCCGCGATCGCTTCCTCCTGGGTCGTGAACGACAAAAGTCCCTTTCCCGTCGGGATTATTTCCGAAAATCCCGTATCCTGAACAACCACCGGCCTGGAAGCGGCCAAATAGCAAACCGAACGGCAGCTGAACCAGCCCGACCGCGTAGCGGCATAGATATTTTTTGCCACGCTAAACTCCCCACGTGAACTTTGCACGTACGACCGATAAGCCTCGGGCGTCTTAGATATTTCATGAGAATCGCGGATATTCCATCCTAGAGCTTTCCAATGATCGCGGGGAACACCCGATCCCCCAACGGCGACTTCCATTGTTCTTTTAAATAAAGCGGGGAGATTTTCAACCCGACCGAATTCCATTTCTTTTGACCCGTAAGTAAGGCCATTGTGCTCGATCGGCTCCCGAAAATTATTCCATGTCATGACGGTGGTCCATTTTTCTCCGGACGGCTCGGGACTCCAACAGTCCAATACCACAGGCGGCCTTGTCGGCAGCCAGTTGAGACCTAGGGTCGGCAATTGACAGTCGGCCCGGCCGGTCCGTTCGGCATAAGTAAAAAAATAATCATGCCTTCTGAAACTTTGAGCCCCATGCCAACCTGGATTCTTGTCCCATTTCGGAAAATTGACAAAATGGTTATAGCCGGGATCCGTATCAACCATCGCTTTTTTGGGGCAGCTCATATATTCGTCTCTCAAAAGAGCGCTATTGGAGACATTCAAAAATAAACCCGCGGTATTTATAATTTCTAAAAAATTTTGTTTAGATAACCCAAAGGTCTGTCCATGCATTGAACGAAAATGCCATCTTTGTCCGAGTGTAGGCGAAAGGGCTTGAAGGGAACTTTTTAAAAACTCGACTCCATATGAAGCATCCTCTCCATAGAGCCCGAGTCGCGGATCATAGCTTTGCCAACCTGTATCTTCCAGATAATAGACTTCAAAACCTAACCGTTCAAGACCTAGAAGATATTGCCCATAATCCCAAAGCACGCCACCCACGGGATAGGTGGCGATCATGCCAGTGACGATAGCTCTCATGCCCGGACTTTCTGGTGTACCAAATTAAATTTAGAAAGTTCGGTCATCAGTGCGCGGTTGATATCATCTTTTGGAATGGTCAACATCTGGACGGCACGTGTATAGTTCCTCTCGGCGATCTCGAAAGACCATTTCATCGAACCTTTCGCATCTCCCATCCGATGGTATTCAAATCCCTCGTACAAGTCGCAAGATTCCTCCACAACAGGAATTGCACCGCAGAGAACAGCTTCCAAGAAACGATATGTCCAAACGAAATCTCCGTTGGGACAGATCACGAATTGCGACCCAGCCAGAAGCTCATAGTAAGCATCGTCCCAAACCTTGACCGGAAAGCGACGGCCACGCTTGGATGCCCATAGATAAAGCTCAACGGGTTCGACGGGTATTTGTGGTGCCTTGCCGATATGGTCCAATGGATAGACCTGCGCAGGTATTTCGCAATCCATTGAGCGACTCCATTGTTCCAAGATGGCTTTGCGCTTATCGGTGAGAAGTCCACAAAAAGCAAAGCAAACCGGTCTAACCGCACTCCATTTTTCCCGGCACCGCTTCACGATACCATGTGGGAAAATCAATCGCCTCTCTAAATCCCCGATCCTGGTGGTGGGTTTCTCATGAGAGAGAGTGACGTCTGGAAGTACCGGACAGTCGCCCGTTTTTAAACTGTAGTGAATCTCGAAGTATTGTGCTAAATAAACGAAGTTTTGCTCCTGGTCTGGGGAGATACAGATATTAAAATCGGACTCCATTAGAGAATGATAGAGCCGAAAGGATTGGATCAGGTGCATTGGAAGAGAAAAAGCGACACGGCAATAGCTTGGGATCTTAGAATCCAAGTTCATCGAGGAACTTCCGTAATAATCTCTTCGCATCAAGGTATTCCGCTGCGATTTCACGCGCGGCGTTGGAATGGAGAGAGTAATTTGAGTTGATCTCTTTGATCGCCTCGACGGCCTGTTCGACGCTTGAGACCGCAAAAAGTCCGCGCCCGCACGGAAGGTGCGCGCTAAATCCCGTATCCTGAAGAACGACCGGCCGTCCGCTGGCAAGATACGCGGCACTGCGATCGCTGAACCAGCCGCTCCTGGTCGCCACGAAGATATTTTTGCAGACGCTGAATTCCCCTCTGGAGCGGCGAATGTATTCCCGATACGAATCAAAGGACAGTGTTGCTTCCCGGCCGTCCCGGATGCGCCACCCCGAATCCCGAAGTTCTTGTGTAGGCACTTGCCTGCCGGATACCGCCACTTCTAAAGGGGCATCGGCCATTCGAGGAAGCTGCATGAACTTTTTGAATTCCACATCTTTTTGACCGTAGGTCGTCCCCCTAAAATCGATCGGATCATGAGATTGCCAATTCATGACCGTGGTGAACGAAGCGCCCGGTTCGGATGCATCGGTTTGGAACAACTCCGTCGCCACCATATTCCATACAAGCCGCCATTCTTTGCCCGCGGTAGGAGCCGTGCTCGAATGGGTCCCTATATTGCTTCCGGCCGTGTAGTAATGGTCGTATTCGGGGAGCGTTTCGCCGGCCGCAAGCTTCTTTTCCATCTTGATCTGGGTAAAGCCGGGTTCCCCTTCCACCAGCACCCGAGCTCCGGCGCCACGCGATTCCTCTGCCCAGACCCCATGAGCTCCCATATCCACATAAAGATCCGCGGAACTAAAAAGGGACTTGAGTCGTTCTGCGGACAGACCATGATGGCGACCGGCAATATCTACAAAACACCACCTGCCTTTAAGATCAAAACGCTCCAAGAGAGTTTGGACTTCACGCACACCGTAAGAACAATCATCACCTAGAACATTTTTCGAAGGATCGTAGCAAGCGTTCGGATAAGCGCTTTTTTCTACGAAGTAAACATCATGCCCGAGGCTCTTCAACCCCACAAGCCACTGAAGCGCCCAGGACATATTTCCACCCAACGGATAGCGCACCATGTACGAGCCGAGAATGATACGCACGCCATTACACCTTCGTACTTTCGTCGGATCTCTTGAGCGCTTCAAACAGACTGCCATAGACGGAGCCAAGCAAAGTCCTGGCGCGGCTCGAACACTCCTGGGCCTTGGCGCGCGCCTCATTGCTCAAGCAATAGTCCCATGCGCGATAAAGGACCTGATCCTCAAGCTGGTCCACCGTGAATACCGCCGGCCATCCGATCGTTTGAGCCTGACGCAGGATCTTGGCCCCTCCGGCAATGGGATCAACGGCAAGCGCGGGAACTCCGTTCTTTATGGCTAGCACCAAACCATGGAGCCGCGTCGTCAGCACCAGGTCCATTCGGGCGATCAACGCTTCGATCTCGGCGGGAGTGCGAAGACCCGTGGTGTTGGTGTCGAGACGGGTATCGATCGTCACGCAGGCCATTTCCCGCGATGAAATGAGACGCTGGATGGCCTGATTGGCCAATGGGTGTCTGGCTTTTTTTCCGTATTCCGCCTGGGGATGCACCAGTAAAACACCGACGACCGGGACAGCCTTTCGCCCGCCGAGAAAAGTAAGGTCAGGGTTAGATGTCCTGGAACTGTCCCTCTCGATCAAAAGATCGAAAGGATTCCACTTTTCAACCGGCTCTAGCATGGAAAGATTGAGGCCTATGAGACGGCAGCCCTCGAAATGCTTGAGAAATCCAACAACGGGCTCTCCCTGGCCGAACGGTCCACACACGAAAATAACATGAGAATAGGCTTTTGGGTCCGTCGTCCGCCAATCAATGCCCAGCGCAAATGGAGGCGCCACAGCGACGTCGTAGGCCAGACCTTGTTCCTCAAGCCAGCCTGTCACGCGATCTCTTGCGATCAGGTCGCCCGCGGTGGCTCCCATCGCTTCAAAACTAAACCATCCCGATACAAGAATTTTCACGAGTGGGAGACCTCAAAAACGGCCGCTTTGACCTGTTCGGCCACTCTCTGATTGTTTTGACGGGCGTCTTGCATCCGTTCCGATGGAACTGGCTGGTCCTGAAACGCCTGCAGGAGATCCGAAAGCTTTTCAATTTGATCAGGATCGCATACCCAATCGACCAAACCCATGGAGTCCATGAAAGCCTCGATCTTACGATCGCCGGAGATCGCAAGGACCTTTCGCCCCATGGCCAGAGCGATGATACAGCCATGGAGCCTCGAGCTGACAACGAGATCCGACTGGGCGTAAGACCCGAGCGTCGCCCGGAGAGCCGCTTCGTTGACCTGAATGCGGTTGTTCGTTTCGCGGTAGGTACGTCCGGTTTCTTCCGCGAACCGCTTGAGAAGAGAGCACGTCTTGTCATACGTGCTGGGGGGGAGAGTCGCGGCATGCACGACGTGCAAAAGACCCGCCGTGGACGATCCCACGGGCTGAACGGCGATGGTGCTCGGACATGGCACACACTCCACGGAGGGATACTCCGGGAAACGCCGTCTCGTCAGCTCATCCCGAACCACACAGAAGCGGCTTTTCTGCACGATCGGTCTTAATAACACATCGGGTAAGACACTGACATCGAATTTATGATCACAATAACCGACTCCCCAGATCCCGAACGGCACATGGTCGGCGATCGGGGCAAATCCCTCCCAAAAAGGCGTGAAATAATCCATGAACAACCCACCGCCCCCGATGATAATGAAATCATCGCGATCAAGCGTTGAGAGGCGTTCCAGCGTTCCCTTAAAGAACGGGTCATCGCAAAAAAGCTCCGTCATCTTGAGCGGGGACAAAAGAGACTGGATGCCGCGCGCGGAGAGCCAGTCCCCTATGTTGGATTTATTCGCATAAACGTGATAGATCATCGGCACGGACCTTTGACAGACCTAGTGTACGAACTTTTTCGAGAACGCTACGGACAGATAGAAAGACTCGAGCTGTTTTAAGCACGTCTCCCGGGAAGCCTCGGTTTCCACATACCGGCGGGCACGCTCTCCCATCGCAAGCCTGGCCCCGGGAGACTCCAACAACCTTCGCAATGCCGCTTCCAGGGAACCGACGTCGCCGGGCCGGGCAAGAAGTCCGTTCTGTTCATGAAGGACCACTTCGGCAGCGCCACTGCCGCTCGAAGCCACCACGGGCAACCCGCAGGCCATCGCCTCGAGATTCACCAGCCCCGGCCCGGCTTCATAGATCGAGGGGGCCGCAAACACGTGAGCCCTTGAAAAATGAAACGGCAGCTCCTCATGCGGCACAAATCCCGGCAGATCGAGCAGATCCGGGAAATCCGCCGAGAGGGCCCTCTGTTTCAACCGATCGATAAAGACCCCATCGCCGCGGCCAAGCATGCGAAGCCGCAGGTCGGGATGATCCGCCGCCATCCGCAAAGCGGCTTCAAGAAGGACATCCACTCCCTTTGTCTTCGATATTCTCCCGGCAAAGATGATCGTGGGACGTTCTGATTTTGGCACGTCCTTCGGGCAAAAAAGCTGCGTGTCCACGCCCGTGTGGAGACGGAGGATCTTCGTGCGGTCCAGGCCGTAATGCTTCGCGCACCAATCGGAGGAACAATCGCTCGAAGAGAACACGGCATTAGCCAACCGCAGACAGGTTCCCTCCATCTCCTTCCCGACCCGATAGAGGTCAGAGCCGTGTTCCGGCCAGCCGATGGTCTCCGCAAACATGGCGATCGGCCCATGGATCTGAACGACCACCGGGACATAATTCCAATCTGTCCGATTCAAGAGATAAATATAGCCTTCGCCTCCCCACTCCGGAAAATCCACCAGATCCAGTTCGATGCGCGTATGAAGGGAAGAGACGGCAACGGCCACCTGCGAGCTATAAGTGAGCCAATGAACGGCATCGCTTGTGATCGGAAGATGAAGATCAAAACCGGGAATGCGCTTGATATGAACGGCTCCGTCGTCGTATTCGTGCGCTTGACGATCGAGGCTCCGCGAGATCACATACACCTCGTGGCCCAGCGCAGCCAGGCCCTGCGCTTTTAGATAGGTTTGCGTGCCGATCCCGCCCCGGGCGGTCTCAGGAGGGTACTCCGAGGATACAAGGGCTATTTTCATACAAAACCTTTAGGAAGGCTGCGAAAGGACCGCGCGCTGCAATTCTTCGGGAGAGCGCGAGGAAGCGACACTGACGAGCTCTCCATGCTCGATATGGATGAAAAGTTCGCAGTTCGTGAGCGTGCTCAGGCGATGCGCCACCATGAACGTCGTCCGATCCTTCATGAGCCGCTCCATGGCGTCCATGATGCCGGATTCAGTCTTGATATCCACGGCGCTCGTCGGCTCGTCCAGGATCAGGATAGGCGCATCCTTTAGGAACGCGCGGGCCAGTGAAATGCGCTGGCGCTCGCCCCCGGAAAGGCGCATGCCCCGTTCGCCGACGCGCGTTTGGTATCCTTTGGGAAGTTTTGAAATAAAATCATGCGCATTCGCCGCTTGGGCGGCCTTCACGATCTCCTGTTCGCTGGCACCCGGGCGCGCGTAGGCGATGTTCTCGGCAATGCTCGTTGAGAACAGCACGGGCTCCTGAAAAACGATCGTAAACTGATTTCTAAGATCCACTAGTTTATAATCACGCATGTCGACCCCGTCCAAAAGAATGCGGCCGCTCGTCGGGTCATAGAACCGGATGAGAAGGCTTAAAAGGGTCGTCTTACCCGCCCCGGTTGAACCGATGATGCCCACGCGTGTGCCTGGTTTGATGTCAAAAGAGATATCATTCAGGATCCGCCGGGCTGGGTCGTATTGGAACGAGACCCCGTCGAACGCCAAGGCACCCTTGGCCCTCACGATGGGCTTGGCATGAGGACGCTCGATCACGTCCGGCTTTTCATCGAGGATCTCAAAAGCACGCTCGGCGCTCACGAGCGACGACTGGATATCCGTGGCCTTATTGCTCAAGGTCTTAAGAGGTCCGTAGAGCTGCGCGAGATAAGCCATCACAAGCAAAAGTTCCCCTAGCGTCAGAATGCCGGACTGCACACGGAGAATGCCCAGGAACAACACGGAGGCCGTCCCCACCGCCGTGATGAGCCCCACCAGCACGTCGAACCCCCCCTGGAAGAGCGCCAGACGCATTCGTGTCCGAATGCTCTCGTTTGAATGACGGATGAACCGCTTTTCCTCTTCGTCCTCTTTGCCGAACGCTTTCACGATACGAATGGCTCCAAGGACCTCATGGATCACCGAAAGTTCCGAACTCTGGCGTTCTTTCATTTCGCGCCAGTGCCGGTGCATGCGGCGGCTTGAGAATCGCGACAAAAGAAAAAGTGCCGGCGAGACCACCAGCGCGACGAGCGCCAGCACCCAGTCGATCCGTACCGTGACCCAAACGATACTGGTCACCGTGAATACCGCGGTGACGAACGGGATGAGGGCATCGATCGCGATGTGCTGGAGCGCGGGGGCATCGTTCTGGATACGGTAGACGAAGTCCGACGTTCCCTTGGCATCGTGATGCGCTAGCGACAGACACTGGACATGTCGGAAAAGCTGCGCGCGAAATCGCAAGAGCATTTTGCCGCCGATATAAGTCCTGAGTAGCCAATTCATTAAATTCAATAACTGCGTCAAAAGAGTCACGGTAAGCAACAGGGCGGCCGCCATGATCAGGACAGCCAATTTGGATTCTTCAAACGACCGAGGCAAAAGCACGGTAATAGGCCCCGGCAGAGGGTGTTGACCTACCACGTTGTCTACGGCAATTTTAAGCGGTAATGGAGTTAATAGGGCCAGGGGCGTCGCCAGCAGACTTAAAGCAAAAAGACCCAGCACCGCTGCCCAATGGGGCTTCAAATAATGAAGAAGCCTTGGGAGCAGATCCTTGCGAGAGGATTTATGGTGTACCATGTTTCACTTTATCTTTTTTTCTTCACTTCCATACCCCCTGCATATTGCTTCAAGACTCGCCGAGCCAAGGCCGTCACGTTGGAACATTCCAAAATTGCCCGTTGCGCGAAAAGAAGCGTGATGAGCGCGAAAATGATAAAAGCAGCCATCGCCCCGTCCAAAACCGCCAACAGGCTTATAGCTCCAAAAATAGAGATCAAAAGAAGTGCCACGAATGAAAATTTAGGGCGGATACGGAACCGCACAAGCTGCCGTCCCCCTCCATGCTCTTCGACCGTCATAAAAAGTCGTAAACCACCCAACATGCCGGCCCAAACCTCAAGGTCCCAATTGTCAAAATCCCCGCCGGACAAAACCATAGTCCGATGAGCTTGGAGAATAGACTCGATCGTCCGAAGTCTCTCCACCGAAGATCTCCATTCCTCGAACCAAATCGACAAGTCGTTTGGCCAAGGAGAGTGCAGTCCGGCCTCCCAATCACGCCGCCAAGGAGTAAGCCCATAACTGATCCTTCCCCAAAGACGCGCAAGCGGCTGCATAAGATGCATTACGGTGGTAAGCGCGTAAAGCTTGAACTGGGTTGAGCGCGACTGATCTAAAGTGGTAAACAGGGATTTTTGGGCGCTTAAAACCGCTTGGGCAAGAGTCGCGCCGATAGCAAAAACCAAAAGAATAGATGCCGTCAAGAAGAGCGGTTTCCATATAAAAAACCCTAGGAGAGAGACCCCCATGAGCGTCGAAACCACGAAATACCATTCGGGCATAAGGGGTACGGACAACAGGGAGCTGGGCACATTCTGATACATCGACTGGAACAAAGCGCTCCCCCAAACGCCATGGTAGACGCGCCAGCGGCGAAACCCCAGGGGCTCGGTCAATCCTTTTCCGTAGATACGACCGGCCCAGAAAAGATGTCCTACCAAATTGTATTTCTCCGGCCACTTGCGTTCCAAGAGCGCTTCGGCTCGTCCATAGCCTCTCTGCTGTTTCCAAAACATCCTGATGCTGTTACGCCGGTGGTGCCAAACCATCGCCGCATGGGAAAAACCGATCACGCGGCCGCTCTGCTGGATCCGCCAGCAGACATCCACGTCATCCCCGGCGCTCCTGTATTGTGGATCGAAACCACCGACCGCCTGCAGGTCTTTTTTTCTAAAAGCCATATTGCATCCGGGAATATGCTCCGCCATACGATCCGATAAAAGAACATGGCAGGGTCCACCCGGTGCATTGGCCACACAGTCGGCGACGATGCCTTTATCGGGCGGGGCGATATTCGGGCCGCCGATAGCCGCAAAAGAAGAATTCATGAAAGCCGCCGCGAGGTACTGCAGCCAATGAGGATCAGGGCTGGCGTCATCATCGATATAAGCGATAATTTCGCCTGTGGCGGCTTCCATGCCGGTATTGCGCGCGCTGCTTAAGCCTCGGTTTTCCGTGCTGATCATACGAAAGCCGTATTCACGGACGATCTCCGGCGTTTTATCCGTAGAGCCGTCGTTCACCACGACGACCTCATAATTGGGATACTGAAGCAGCGTAAGACCTTCGCAGCATTCGCGAATGGTGCGTGAACCGTTGTAGCTGCACACGACGACCGAAATTTTTGGCCAATTTATGTTTTTTGAAAAAGGCGTTTGCGCAAAAACTTCTCTCACCGCTTCCAGCGCCAGCTTCGGTTGCCGGTCACGGGTCGTCAGACCGAAATCCCAGTCTTCAATGTCATACCCCCCGCGGTACCATTCATCTGTCCACGCAAAAACAAAAACGCCCGCGCATCCTTCGGCAAACGCGGAGCGGACCTGCCACTCCAGCGATCGGGTTTGAGCTTCCTGGCCGTTCATGTGGCTATCCAATCCGATCTCGGCCATCACAAGAGGTTTGTCCCCGGCGATATTTTGGAGTCGGGCCAAGTACGCCTGGAACGTCGTCTGCGATTCCAGATAAACGTTAAAACACACAAAATCGATGAAGGGAAGCTGCAGATACTCCGTGGTGGGATAATTGACATAAGAGACGAGGCCTTGCGGGTCTTCGGCTTTGGCGGCAAGGAATAATTTTTTAATGAATTTCTCTATGCGTTTGCGACCATACCAACGAACGATGGGGGGCGGTATTTCATTTCCAATCGCGTAACAAAGAATAGCCGGATGGCCTGCGTATCGCCTCACACTTTGCCGGACATGTTCTTCGATGGCGCGCACACGCTTGGGATCGTCTAAAAAAGTGATGTGCTGTTCCCAGGCGATGCCGACCATGACCAAAATGCCGTGGCGCTTGGCGATATCCAAAAGCCAGACCGGAGGCAGCGTATAGGTTCTGACGGAGTTGATGCCGTTGGCGGCCATCTGGGAAAAATCACGCTCGACCATGTCGGGATCACGATACTCACATCCTTGGCTATCCGGATGAAACGGACCGTAGGTGACGCCACGTATGTAAAGTTTGCGGCGGCCGCTGAAGAGAAATTTCCCCCCCACACTGGGCCTTGGATCGCTTTTCTTTAGAACAGGTGCCCTTTTTATCGGAATCTTTTTTGCTTTTTCTAAGATCAAAGTTTCCAGAGTCATCTTTGATCCTCCAAGGTCCACCCCTTGGCATTGGTCCAGCTGGCCTCGGTGAACGCCGCGCCGGATCTGGCATCCAGCAAAGCCTTGGATTCTTTGGCAAAATCATTTTCAATGACCGCCCAATCATCGAATGAGAGGTCGCCATTGGTGTATTTTATCTGGGCTTCTTTTGCCCGCTCTGCCGCGGCTTCATAAACGGCCTGTTGCACCTTCAGCGTCCCCAAGGCATCTTGAAGATTGTTCCAGGCCTGCTCGATCGTGGATGTCAGGGCGTCCCGCGAACTATGCTCCTGCGCCTCAAGCTGTGTCAGGGAAGATCTGGCTTTTGAGATGCTGGCGAGATTGCTGCCTCCCTCGAACAAGGGAAAAGACAGGTTCACACCGGCGGTCCAGCTGTCCTGATCGGGGGGCCAGTTTGAACCGGATCGATCGACGCTGGCATTGGCATACACCTTCGGCATCAGGTCCGCATAAGCGGAATGGACCCTGAACTTGGCCGCTTCCAGATTATCGACGATGATCTTCTGCTGGGGATTGTCATCTGTCAGATGTTGAAAATCCGGTGCCTTTTCGTATGCGTACCTCGGCTTGAATTCCCCCTTCACGTTCAAAAGCGCGGGTATGAATTCCCTTCGGCCCAATTCTTTGGCCAATTGTCTCTGTGCGAGTTGGATACGGCGCCTGGCCTTCTCAACCTCAAAATCCGCCTGCTCCGAACTGGCTTTAAAACTCAAGACAGCGTTCTCCTGCTCTTTCCCGGCCTTCAAGCGTGCCGTCACCAGCTCCAGGTTCTGCCTGCGCCTCCGGGCGATCGTTTCGTTCAACACAACGAATTCCTGGGCCTTAAGAAGTTCAATGAAAGTGGACCTCAACTTGACCCGAATATTGGAAGAAACACTGTCATAGCTGTGCCGAGCTGATTGGATATCCGCGGAGGAAGCCGAGATATCATGGATCGTCTTGAACCCGTCGAACACAAGCTGTGATCCGGTGACACCGTAAGAATAGGCGTCGAACCTGTTCGTATTTTCGGCTTTGACCCCGCTGCCGTCGACGTAACTGTTCACCCTGGGAAGATACACGCTCCGCGAGATCACATAGGTGTACCTGGCTTGATTGAGCTTTTCCCTGGCGATCACAAGTTCGGGATTATTTTTCAAGGCCTCTCGAGCGCAATCTTCCCAAGTCAATTCGAGAGTTTCACCGGCATGGGCCGCGGGAGATAAAACAAAGGCTGGTAAAAGTAGCAATAAAGATGCCACAATTTGTGCCACGAATTTTTTGAACATCCTGCTATATATTTCTTTCATAAGTTGAAGAGCGAGCAAGGGTCTCGAGTTCCCTTATCATACCATAAAAATCAGGGCCTTCGATTTGGGAACGGCGGGGGAACAAGAAATTAATGTTAAATATGTTAATTAAAGTTGATGAGAATCATAACTTGCCGATAAAATTATAAAAGTTGAGGTTTGGTGGGGCAAAAGGCCGAAGGCCGGATACCGAGCACCTTCGGAATTGAAAGATGAACTCTAAGGATCAGGCGGGATCGGACGCTGCAGGGTCCGTCGGGGTCCAGTCGAGCGAACCCTTGCGGCCCGGCGAATCGTTCGCCGGCGCGTCGGTCAGTGCCTGAAGGGGCGCGGCCGTGTCGAAGAGGTCGCTCTGGACCCGGACCTCCTCGGAGTCGTCCGCCTTGCGGATCCCCAGGAGCTTCCAGGCTCCGGACCCGTCCTGCGGAGGCTCGGCTTCGGCGACGACCGCCAAGCCCACATCGAGCCCGTCGAGCGCGGAGTCGCCGTGGGCCGCGACGAAATCCATCAAGTCGAGCCGTACCGCGCCCGTTTGTCCGCGCGCCAGCAGGGTCAGGCGCGCGGTACGCGGCTCCATCGAGGCGATCTTGCCCTCGAGGGTCTGCGGCGCGGCGAGGGCCGGCGCGGCGGCCCACAGGGCGAGGACCACCGAAACGAACAGATGAACGGAATGTCTCATGATCCTGGTCCTCCTCTTAGGCTTTCTTGCCGACGGTCTTGAACGAATTCACCTTGCTCGTGACGCTCCCCGAACCGTTCGAGACCACGATCTGATAATAATAGGTCGTGCCGGAGTTCAGACCCGTCAACTTCACCGAGGACTGCGTGCCGGTGACGTCGTAGGAATACGTGTTGAGCGCCGCTGCCGACGTCCCGTAACGCACCGAACCGGTCCCGCTCACGTTCGTTCTCCAGGTGACCGTGGCGGTCGAGCTCGTCAGGTTCGAGAGCCAGTACGTCTCGAAAAACATGGCGGGCGGGATCGTGAGGGTCGCCGGAGCGCTGGCCGCCGACATGTTGTTCTGCGCGTCGTAGGCCTTCACCGTATAGGTATACGTGCTTCCCGCGGTGACCGCGGCGTCCGTGTAGTTGAGCGTGCTGACGGTTTGCAGGTAGGTCCCGTTCTTGTAGAGGTTGTACCCGACCACGCCGGCGTCGTCCGTCGAGGCGCTCCACGACAGGTAGGCCTTTCCGGCGGACAAGGTCGCCGTGAAGCTCTGCGGAACGGTCGGGATCTGCGAGGGGCCGCCCGAATCCGGCACCGTCACGCTGACGGCATTGCTGTCGGCCGAGAGATTGCTCTCCAGGTCGTACGCTTTGACGGTATAGACGTAGGTCTGCCCGGCCGTCACGGCGCCGTCCGAGTACGACGTGCCCGTCGGGCTCGACAGGTACTGGCCGTTGCGGTAGACGTTGTAGCCGACCACCCCGACGTTATCCGTCGCGGCCGTCCACGACAGCGCGACCGAACCGGAGGCGAACGAGCCGGCCAGGCCCGAAGGCGCCGAAGGCGGGGTCACGTCCGTGCTGGACACGGTGATCGGGACCACGTTGCTCGGGTCCGACTCCGCGCCCGCGCCGTCAAAAGCGGTCACGGTATAGCTGTACGTCGCGCCGGAGGTCACGGCCGCATCCGCGTACGAGGTCTGGCCGCTCTCTCCGATCTGGGCGCCGTCGCGGTAGACGCGATAACCGGCGACCGATCCCGCTGAGGCGGTCCAGGTCAAGTTGACGGCGGTGCCCGAGTACGAAGCGTTCAGGCTCGCCGGGGCCGAGGGCGCGTTGCCCGACGGCACCGCGACCGTGACCGCGTTGCTCGGGTCAGACTTGTTGTTCGCCGCGTCGTACGCTTTGACGGTATACACATAAGTGGTCCCCGCGACGATCGACGTGTCCGTGTAATAACGCGTCGCGGCGCCGCGGCTGACCTGGTAGACGCCGTCACGGTAGACGTTGTAACCGCTCACGCCGACGTCGTCGGTGGAAGCGCCCCACGACAGGTACACGCTGCCCGTCCCGAGCGAAGCCGTCAGGTTCGGCGGCGCGGTGGGCGCGGTGGACACGGCGGGCACCGAGACCGAGGCCATGTTGCTGGCCGCGGACAGGTTGGCTTCGGCGTCGTAGGCTTTGACCGTATAAACGTAGGTCGTGCCGGCCGCCAGGCCCGTATGGCTGAACGACGTGCCGGTCACGTCCCCGATCTGGGTGCTCCCGCTATAGACCTTGTAACCGGTCACGCCGACATTGTCGGTCGCCGTGGTCCAGGCGAGGGACGCGGCGGTCCCGGACAGGGTCGCCGAAAGAGCCGCGGGCGCCGAAGGCGGCGTGCTGTCCACGCTGCTCGGGATCGTCACGCTCACAACGGTGCTTTCGGCCGACTGGTGGCCCGCGGCGTCCTGCGCGAGTACGGAATACGAGTAGGTCAGGCCCACGGCGACCGCCGAATCCGTATAGGTCAGGGCGGCGGTGGTCCCGAGCTCGACGCCGTTGCGCTTCACCCGGTAGAGCGCCACGCCGACGTCATCGGTGGAAGCGTTCCACGTCACGGTGACCTGGGAGCTCGTCGCGGCGGTCGCGACGTTGGCCGGTATGCTCGGAGGCTCGCTGTCCTGGGGCGTGCCCGACGGCACCGTCGCGTTTACGGCGTTGCTCACCGCCGAGACGTTGGCCGCCGCGTCGACGGCTTTGACCGTGTAGCTGTAGGTCGCGCCGGCCGTGACGGCGGTATCGGCGTAAGAGACCGCGGCCGAAGTGCCGACTTGGCTGCCGTCGCGATAGATCCGGTATCCGGTCACGCCGACGTTATCGGTCGAGGCGTTCCAGGCCAGGTCCACACGGCCCGTCGCCGGGGTCGCCGCCAGGCCCGTCGGCGCGGTCGGCGCCACGGTATCGGACACGGGTGCGCCGAACTCGAGCTTGTAGACGGAGCCCGCGAAGCGTGACATATAAAGGGTTTGGCCGTCCGGCGTGAACGTCATCGCGGAAGCGCCCGCGCCTTCGGGTAGGTTGCCGGTGATATCCGTCCATGTCGCGCCGGCATCCTCGGAAAGGTGGATCTTACCCGAGGAAGCGTTGCCCCATAAAAGAGTGCTGACCACCACACGGCGCGGGTTCGAGGGGTCGATCGCGACCGCCTCGCAGGTGCCGGTCGCGCCGAATTTCTTCACGAGGCGCCAGTTGCCGCCGCCGACGGTGGACGAATACAGCGAGGGTCCGCCGGTATCGGTGCCCGCGTACACGGTGCCGTCCGGACCGACCGCCACGTCGAACACGTAATAGCTCGATGTCATGACCTTCGACCACGTCTGGCCGGAATCCTGCGAACGGTACACGCCGCCGCCGCCACCGATCGTGCCCCAATACAGGCGATTGGGCGCGGTCGGGTCCACCGCCAGGCCGTTGTAGATGCGCAGCGACGCCGGCTGGCCCGCCGAACGCGTCCAGTTGTAACCTCCGTCATTGGAAATGAAGAAACCGCCGCCCTGGTTGCCGTCGATGCCCAGGTAAATACGGGACGGGTTGGAGGGGTCTTGAGCGAGCGCGCGCGGGTAACCCTTGTCCCAGACCGTTTCATAAAGCGGGTAAGTGGTCGGCAGGCCGTTGCGGTTCTTGGTGAACGTCAGTCCCCCGTCCTCGCTGACGAGGATCTGGTTGTAACTGTAATTCCAGGGGCTCGACGTCGCGACGATGTGATTGCCGGAAGGTCCCGAGGCGACGACCCGCCAGACATGGCCCTTGGCGGTCTCGTCAGAGCTGACCTTCGGAGAAAGCGCCCGGTAGGTCCGGCCGCCGTCGGTGGACTGCACCAGCCCGTTGTCCATCGTGCCGACGAGAAGCGACCCGTTCGGGGAGACCACGACGTCGCTGCCGATCGTATTGGGGAGGTCCCGGATGATCTCGCCCCAGGACTGTCCGCTGTTGGTCGTGCGCCAGACGCCCCAGAAATCCGTGAGATAGAAGGTGTCGGCCTGGAACGGATCGATCGCGACGGACAACGGCCAGCCGAAACCGGTGGCCCAGACGCGCGTGGGATTGGCGCCCACGTCGTGCGTGAGATTGCGCTCGACGTTCGCCCACGTGGAACCGCCGTTCGTGCTCAGATAAGCCGAACCGTTCCAGTTGTCGCGCCAGCCGATCAGGATCCGCGTGTTGCCGGACGTGTCGGTCGCGACGGAAAAGCGGTAGATATACCCCGCGGACGCCGTGACCGCGTTCGTGTAGTTCCAGGTCGTGCCGAAATCGCTCGTATAGGCGATCTTGTTGCCGTAGGCGCAGTAGACCGTCTCGGTGAAACCGTGGCCGACGATGTCGACGACCTTGTTCCCCGCCATGTCGATCGTCGCCCATGTATTCTGCGAGCGGTTGTAACGGCGCAGGCCGCCCGTCGCGCCGGCGAAAAGATAGTTGCCGTCCCGGGAAAGATACAGCGCGGAGATCGGTGTCTGCGTGCCGAACGGATACTGCACGCCCCCCACGAAGGACCAGGTCGCCCCGGCGTCGGTGCTGACGCGTATCTGGCCCAACTTATCGGCCACATAAAGTCTGTTGGGATCGAGCCGGTCGACCACGATCACTTTGTAATTGTCCGGACGTTTGAACGTGATCACGTTCCGGGTCGAAGACAGCTCCGCCCAAGTGGCGCCGGCATCGGCCGAGCGGTGGACGCTTACCGCGGTCGCCGCGTAGAGAACGTTCGGATCGGAATTGGACACCGCGATCGTGGGGATCAGGAGGTTCCTGAGGCCCGTCGTGCGCGGCGCCCAGACCGTCCCGCGGTCGGAGGTCGAGAAAACCCCCGCCACGTCCGAAGCGATATAGAGCCGGCCGTTGACATTGGGGTCGGGAACGATCTGCGGGAACGCGCCTCCGGCGGACCAACCGGCGAACTGCCAGGTGATCGCGGCAAGCGCGGAGAACGTTCCGGAAGGAATAAGGAGTGCGGACGACAGTATAAAGAAAAGTGAAACGCCCAGCCGAAGTGGCTTAACCATCACGGTATCCTCCAGAGAGCTTTTCGGAGGCTTTTTGTTAAAAGCCTTCGTCGAATGAACTGCTAGCTAACTGGCGGATTGACGTGCAGAATATATTATATGAAGGGCGTTTCACTAATAAATCTATCAATCCGTTAGTGGAAATATACATGATTGATTTCCTATTGTCAAACCTATCAATAAATATAAATAAATTACTAATACTTAACATTACTCTTGAAAGATCAAGGACTTAGTAAAGACCGCGCGAAGCACCCATGTCCTTTTCTTTTATACTCGCACGAACGGGCCGAGCGCGCAAGGGTCAGTTGATCCGCCGCGGAAGGCGTAAACGCCAGATGCCTCCGCCGTATTGAATGGCGTAAAGCATCTCGTTCCTGGGATCGAAAGCCAGCGCGGCCACGCCCGAACTCGCCGGCAGGTCACCGGTCACGTCCCGCCAGGTCACCCCGTCGTCCGAACTGATCCGGATCCCTCTGCCGGCATGACCGTGCCAGCGCACGACGCCGAACGCCAGACCGCGCGGGGCGCCGGGCAGAAAGCACAGCGCTTCGGCGGCTCCGCTCGAGCCTTCCTCACGGTAGAGCGCCTGCCAAGTGCGGCCCGCGTCATTCGACTTGAAAACAGCCGGGCCATCCGCATCGCCGGCGGTATAGACCGTCCCGTCGGGGGCGACCAGAAGATCAAAAATACGCTTCATCCCCTCCCACCGCCGTTCCCATGTCCGGCCCGCGTCCTCCGAGACATAAAGACCCCCGGCCTCATCGTCATGCGCGCCCCAATACAGCCGCGCGGGCCGTGACGGGTCCACCGCGAGCGCGTTGTAGACTTTGCGGCAGGCCGGCTGACCGGCCGATGCTCTCCAGGTCTCTCCGGCATCATCAGAAACATAGAGTCCGCCGTCGTCATCCCCGTCAATACCCAGGTAGACCCGCCGGGGATCGGATGGATCGAGCGCGATCGCCTTAGGGTACCCTTTCGGCCAGACCGTGTTCCGCGAAGGCTTCGAGGCGGGCAAACCCGCCTTGGAAGAGCGAAAGGTCTGTCCGCCGTCGTCGCTCCAAGCCGCTTGGCTGGCGCCGGCATTCCACGGCGTGGATGTGATCAGGACCCTCCCTCCGGCCGGAAGGACGACCCGCCAGACGTGCCCGTTCACGTCGTCGCGATAACCCGCCTTCGGGAAAAGAGGCTCCCACTTCCCGGCGGACGCCCGCAGGCGCAGCAGGCCCGTGTCCATCAAAGCCGCGTAGACGTCGCCTTCCGCGGAAACGGCGATGTCCGACCCGACGGTGTTCGCCGTGCCGTGTATCTTCTCGTTCCAGGAGCGGCCGCCGTCGTCGCTGCGCCAGACCCCCCACCAATCGGTACGCAGCAGGATATCCGGGCGAAAAGGGTCGGCCTCGATCGCGTTCACGCGACTGCGCGCTCCGGCCCAAGCACGCGTGGGATCGGCCTCGCGGTCGGGATTCATCCGGGTCCGGCCCGTATTCCACGAGACGCCCCCGTCGCGGCTCGAGGTGACGTCGCCGTCCCACCCTCCGCTGAAAGCGGCCCACAAAAGACCGTCCGGAGAAACCGTGACCCGCTCGAAACGTCCTTCGGGCGCTTCGGAGAGAACGTTCCAGTTCCGGCCGTCGTCACGCGAAATCCGTAGCGATCCGCCGCAGACGGCGATCCACTCTCCGGAAGGTCCGGCGATCAGGTCCGACACCTCTCCGGACAGACCGGGGGATCTTTCCCAGCGGCCTCCGGCGAAGCGGGCCAAACCGCCGCGCGATCCGGCCCAAAGCGATGAGCCGTCCGCCGACCACCGCAGGACCGTGACCGCCGAAGTCCCCAGAGGCCGCGCTTCGCCTCCGAACACCTGCCAGGTCGCGCCGGCGTCGGACGACCCGTACACGTCGCCTTGAGCGCCGCCCGCGGCGATCACGCCGGCGTCGGACCGCGAAAGCGCGATCGCGCGATGGCTTTCGGGCCGAACGAAGACCAGCTCCGCGGCGGGACCGCCGCACACCTGCCAGGACCGGCCACCGTCCTCCGAGCGGTAAAGACCCTTGCCCGTGCCGGCGAACACGAGATCTTTGGAGGCGGGCGAAGCGGCCAGACAGGGAACGATCAGATTGTCGAGGCCGCGGCTGGAAAGCGTCCAGTGGTCGCCCCGGTCGGTGCTCGTCCAGACCCCCGCGACGTCCGAGGCCAGATACACCTTTCCGCGAACGTGCGGGTCGAACTCGACGTCCGGGTAACATCCCGCGCCGTACCAGCCGGCGTACTCCCAACCCGAGGCCAGAGCCGGAGACATAGCCGTCAAAAGAAGTGACGCAGCCGCGAACACCACGGCGCAGCCGGTCACGGACCGCCACCCACGGCGGCGGGACGTGCGAGCTTTTGCTTCAGGACGAGATAGAAAAAAACAGGGTCGTCGAGAAGATAGCGCTTCCAGAGGCGTTTCGGTTCCATGAAAAGCCTCCAGGACCACTCGAGTCCCGCGCGCTGCATCCACGCGGGCGCGCGCTTGACCATGCCGGCGACGAACTCGAAGCTCACCCCCACTCCGATGGAAACGGGAGCGCCGTACTCGTCCTGGTGCCGGTGGATCCACAGTTCCTGCTTCGGTGAACCCAGACCCACGAAAACGATCCGCGCGCCCGACGAACGGATGGCTTCGACGAGACGCCGGTTCTCCTCGGGCTTTTTGTCAAAACCGACGGCGGGGCATTCGGTCCCCACGACCCGTAGGCCCGGGTAGCGCGCGGTCAACACCTCGGCCGCGCGTGCGGCCGCGCCCGGGCGGCCGCCCAGGAAGAAGACGGGCCAGCCCTTGCCGGCCGCTAACCGGCAGAGCTCCGGGAAAAGATCGGAGCCCGAGACTTTCGCCTTGAGCGGCGTGCCGAGGAACCGGGCGGCCCAAAGGAGCGGCACCCCGTCCGCCAGGACCAGGCGCGCGGCCCGGTAGGTTTCCGCGAAGACCGGATCCTTCTCGAGACGGACCAGATGATCCACGTTCGGCGTGATAACAAGGGATGGATGCCCTTCGTTCACGAGCGCTTCCACCCGCGTGAGCGTTTCCGACAGGGTCACGTTGTCCACCATCGCGCCGAGCACGCGTACGCGTTCCGGCGACGGCACGCTCCGGCCGCCCGCGGCCGAAAGGAATCCTCCGCCCCAGGCCAGAAGCCCCGGCACGAATTGGGGCAGACTGCGCAGATAGAGCGCCGCCCAGCGCCCGCCGCCCGCCGGGAGCACGCGCCAGGTGATCCGCGCGAACTTCAGCGCCAGGATCAGCGGCACGAGGAGCGCCGCGGCGGCGCGGCCGCTCAAGAGACGGCTGCCGCGCTGGCGCCGGTAGATCAGGATGTATTCGCCCAGCAGTCTCTGGTTCCGCAGGTATGCCTCGCGGTCTTCGCGGAAGATGTGATGCACGCGCAGCGACGGATCGAAGACGAGCGGCGTGTGGTGGCGGCGCACCGCGATCCCGAACAGCACGTCCTCCGACGCCCGGATGTCGGGGAATCCCCCCGCTTGCTCGAACAGCGCCTTCTCGCAGAAGAAGTTGCAGGAGGGCACGAAGGATTTCGGGCGGCGGCGGCCGGAGGGCATGAACTCGTTGAACTGCAGGAAATACTGCGCGGCGGCCACGGGATTGGCGCGCTGGGGATCCGGCAGGAGGATCGCCCCGCCTCCCACCCGGCAGCCTTCCCGCCAGATGCGCTCGAGGTTCGTCAGCCAGTCCGGCGCGGCGGTCGCGTCGGAGTCGATGAACGCCAGCAGATCGCCGCGCGCGGCTCTCGCGGCGGCGTTGCGCGCGAGCGCCGGGATCGTGCGCGGCGACCGCAGCCGCAGAAGCCGCACGCCGCGCGCGGCGAAATCCTCGAGGATCCGGACGGTGCGATCGTCATCGGAAGAATCGGCGACGAGGATCTCCCCCGGCGGGCCGCCCTGCTGGGCCAGCAGGGACTCCAACGTGCGCGCGATCGTCGCGTGCGAATTGTACGAAGGAACGATGACCGAGATCCGTTCCCTCATGCGCCGTCCTTGCGCCGGTCGCGCTGGGGCAGAACGAACGAGCGGGCCATGAGCCCCACGAGGAACCAAAAATACCAGTTGAACGACAGGTAGTACAGCATGTTGTCCGAATAACCGACGATCATGTAGCTCAAGACATACGCGAACAGGATCGTGGCCTCCATCGAGACCACGGGCACGTGCGAGCGCATGCGGCCCACGAGCATCGCCAGGAAATGCCAGTAAACCGCCAGATACGCCACCAACCCGATCACACCGAGCTCGAAGAGAAGTTCCACGTAAATATTGTGCGCGGGGGCTCCCCTCTTCCTGTCCAGTGAGAAAAATCCGGGGGAAAGGAATTCGAACGAACCGAGCCCGTGTCCCAGTACCGGGCGCTTGGCTACTTCGGGCACACTGTCCCCCCACAGGCGCACGCGCCAGGCCATCGAGTTCAGCTGCTGGCTCTCGATCGCGCCGGTGCCGGTCGAAAGATCCTTCATCCGCTCCTGCACCGGAGGCGAGAAGTAGAGCAGGGTCGGCAGAAGAAGCCCCCAGAAAAGATATTTCCGTTCCCGCAGGAGCCCGTAGATAAGGAAAAAGGCCCAGCAGGATATCCAGGCGCTCCGCGTCTTGGTGGCCAGCAGAAGGACGAAGATGTTCACCAGATAAAAGCCAAGCGCGACTTTCGCGGCGGCGCCCAGGCGCAGGAAGCGCGCCTTGAACGCGTAGAAAACAAGCGCGATCACGAACACCAGATAGAACGCCAGGATGTTCGGGTGCGTGAAGGTCCCTTTCAGGCGTTCGACCCCGTGCAGAGCCGGGTGGCGCGTGACCATCCCGACGTCCGCCAGGAGGACCGGCAGGACCGACGCGGCCAAAAGGACCTTGATCCAATAGCGTTTGTCCGCCTCGTCCCGAACGAGCAGGTACGGCAGGAGCGCCATGCACATGTAAGTTGTCAGGTTCAGCAACAGTTTGAACGCGCCGACCGGCAGCGGCGAATAGGTGACCGAGAGCGCCGCGATCGCCAGGAACACGGCCCAGCGTTTGGCCAGAACGTTGCCCTCGAAAAGCCGGCGGGGAAAACGCAGCGCCAGCGACGCCACGAGCAGGATCACGAACAGATTGAGGAGACCGCCCATCCCGGCGCCGCCTTTGAGCTTCGTGAGGTTCAGCACCGGATCCAGCAGCGCCCGCGTCATGAGGATCAGGAACATCATCCACTCGAAGTTCAGGAACATCACGAGCACGACCATCGCCGCGAACGGGATCCCGGCCACAAAGACCACGTTCTTGGCCAGGATCGGGGAGAGGAAAAGCGTGGCCAGACCCGCTATCGCGGCCAACAGCGCGAAACCCATCCAGGCGGCTGTTTTGTTCACCGGGCGAGCTCCTCATAGAGCGCCTCGAAATCACGGGCCGCCCGGCGCACATCGAACTGGAGCCGGCAGAGCTCGTAACCGCGTTCGGCGATCCCGCGCGCGAGCTCCCCGTCCTCGAGCAGGCGCACGAGCGCGTCCGCCCAGGGCCCCGGTTCCCGCGGATCGAGCAGCACCGCGTCGCGCCAGTTCGTGAAAACTTCCGCGTTGCAGCCGGCCTCGGGCGCGGCCAGGATCGGGACCTTCGCGGCGAGGGCTTCCAGGATCGCGATCGGATGCAGTTCCAGGAACGAGGGCAGAACGAGCGCGCGGGAGAACGCCAGGAGATCCTGCGTTTCCGGATAGAAGCCGACGAAACGCAGGACCCCCTCCAGCCCGTCGCGGCGGGCGCGCGCCCGGTACGCCTCTAGGAGCGGACCATCGCCGGCGAGCAGGAAACACGCGTCCGGACGCCGCGCGGCGACCATCGGGGCTGCGCGGAAGATAAGGTCGATGTTCTTCTCGGGCGACATCCGCACCGGCGTCAGGAAGACCGAGCGGTCCGGCCCGATCCCGAGCGCCTCGCGCACCCCGGCCTTCGGCGTGCGCGGCGAGTCGAGCGGGATGCCGTTGCGGATCACCCGCACCCTGGAGGCGGCGGCCAGACCGTGGCGCACCACGTAATCCCGGTTCTGCGCGGTCAGCACGACCACACGGTCGGAAAACCCGCGGAAACGGCCGATGTGACGGTATTGCTTGACGTGGCATCCGCCGGCCTCGCGGACGGCGGGCTCGATGTAGCGAAAATCGTGCACGTGCTCGATGACCCGGGCGCCGGCCAGCTTGGCGGCGGCCAACGCCATGATGTGCGCGTTGAAGTTGTGGGTCTGGACGATCCCGATCCCGCGCGAGCGCAGATAATGCCGCAGGCGGGCCACCGTGAACGGAGTCTCGAGGCTGGCGAGCTTGTGGTTCCTGCCGGAACACTTGAAGAGCGGCACGCCCGCGCCGCGGAAGGCCTCCTCGAACTGGCCGCCCCAGCAATAGGCCACGTGCGCCTCGACGCGCGACGGATCGAAGTGCCGCACGAGATTGAAGAGGTTCCTCTCCGCTCCGCCGAGCTCGAGGGTTTTCAGCACATGCAGCACCCGGATCGGCGGGCGGGCGTTCACGGCCGTTCCCTGCCGCCGGCGGAGGGGGCTTTGAGCGTCTCGCGGATCGCGCTCAAACCCGCCTTCAGTTTCTCGGCCTTCGCCGGGCCGCCCGAACCAGCGACGAGCTCGAGAAGGTCGATGAAGAGGAACCCGACCAGCGAATAGAGAAAAAGCGTTTTGACGAACGGCCCGCGCTTGTGCTTGCGGGCGACGTAATGGTAATTGCGCACGCTCATGCGCCGCAGGGCCGCCTCGTCGAGGCGGTTCTGGGTGGAATAATAGTGGTGAAGTTTCGCGTCCGGGATCATCGCCAGGCGCGTGCGGCGCGAGACGGCGTACGAGAACTCGGCGTCCTCGCGGTAGCCATAGCCGCTGAACCATTCGTCGAACCGAAGTTCCCCGATCCGGTCCCGCCGGTACGTCATGTTGCAGCCCGGCAGCATCTCGACGAAGAGCGTGCGGTCGATCTTGCGGTCCACGATCGGATGGCCCAGACCAGATGCCGTCATCCGCCCGTCGAAGCGGTCGATCAGGAAGATCCGCAGGATCGCCCGGCGCACCGCCCATCGGAAACTCTTGAGTTCGGGGTCGCGCATGAACGTGTTGCCGCTGACCGCGCCCACGTCCGGGTGCGCCGCGAGGAATCCAAGCACCTTCTCGTAATAATCCGGCTCGAGCACGATGTCGTCGTCGAGAAAGCTCACGATCGGGTGCCGCGTCTCGCTCAAGGCCCGGTTGCGGGCCTTCACCAGGCTTTTTTCCTCCTGGTAAAGGTAGCGCAGCCCCGTTCCCCGGGATCCGAGGGCCGCCCGGCATTCCTCGGCCAGACGGCGCGTGCGTTCGTCCGTGCTCTGGTCCACGATCAGCACCTCGTCCGGAGGACGGGTCTGCGCGGCCAGCGAGTCGAGCGCCTTCTTCAGATCGTCGGGACGGTTCATCGTCGCGATCACCGCGCTTAAACTCATGACCGGCCGTCCTTCCGCCACCGCTTGCGGCTGATCAAGTCCCCGCTGGCCAGGCGCACGAGCTTCCTGCCCGACGCGGAGAGGTACAGCGCGAGATTGCGCGGCGTCGGGTCCGAGCCCAGGCCCCGCGCGTAGAGACGGAACGCTTCGCGGCGGTCCCCCGCCTCGAAGTGCAGGTTGCCGAGAAAGTAATCGGCTTTCGCGAGCGCCAGTCTGGCCCGCCCCGTCAGGCCGTGCTCGTCCAGATACGCGCGCTCGCGGGTCAGGGTGTCGGCGAGGATGCGGCGGCGGAACGTCCACTGGCGAACCGGGTTGGCGGAAATGTTCCCCGGGTGGTTCATTTTGTACAACAGCGGCTCGGACATCACTAGGAACGAGCTCGCCAGCGGAGCGCAGCGCATCCAGTAATCGTAATCCTGTGAATTGCGGTAGCCGGCGTCGAAAGGGCCCGCCGCGTCGGCGAGGCTTTTTTTGATCACGACCGCGGAGGGTACCCCGATGAAATTGCCTTCGAGGAGGGTCTCCATCGGAGAACGGCGCAGCGGCTCGTCGAAATTAATCAGCTGACGAAAGGGCAACACATCATAATGCCGGACGAGTCGCCTGCCGAGATACCCGTAGCGCACGTAGAAATCGCAGCAAACGAGACCCGTTTCCGGATATCGCCGGATGAGCTCGGCCTGGCGGCGCAGCTTGTGCCGGAACCAGAAGTCGTCGTGGTCGAGGAAGGCCAGGTAGTCGCCGGTCGCCATCGTCATCGCGGTGTTCTTGGGCGCCGCCGGACTGCCGCTCGGCGCGATGCGACGGACCTTGATCCGGCCGCCGTACGAGGCCAGGAGCTCCAGGGTACCATCGGTCGAACCGTCATCGACGATGATGATCTCGTGGGCCGGGTATTCCTGCGCGAGCACGCTGTCGATCGCCCGCTTGAGGTAGGGGATCCCATTGTACACACCGATGAGCGCGCTGATCCGGGGACCCACGGCCTGTCTTAAGCCCCCGAAGAACCGGCGGCCGGCCGGGCGAGCTTGTTCCGGAGCGCCCGGACGAAATCGTTCACGTATTTCTTCTCGTCTACGCTCAAGATCAGGAAATAGGCCGCCCCGTAGACCGTCCCGGCCAGAACCGCGAGAACAAGGATCACTCCGGGCGTGATCCCCAGATCCGGGTCCAGGGCTTTCATTCCGAAGATCCCGCCCGCCATGATCGGCAGCGCCAGACCCAGCGGCCGGACGAAGGATTCCATGAAATATCTGCGAACCGAGATCGAGGCCAGGTAGCAGGAATAATACGGGCCGAACAGGCTCACGTAGACACAGCTGGAGATAAAGTTCGCCAACGCGAAACCGAAGAGCCCCATCCCGAGCAAGTGCCCCATGAAGATCCCCGACAGCACGTTCACCGTGGAGACGCCCAGACCCACGAGACTCGGGACCTTGACCCTGCCGTAGGCGTTGTTGATGCAGCCGCAGACCGAGAACGGCACCCCGAAAAGAAGCGGCAGCGAGTAATAGATCATGAGCTGCCCGGCGACCTCGAATTCGGGACCGACCCACCAGCGGATCAGCTCGGGCCCCAGGAAGACCAGCGTCAGACTGATCGGCGCGGTGACCAGCGCCAGGAGTTTCGAATACATGAAGAAGAGCTTCTCCATGCGTTGACGGTCGTTCTTGGCGACGAGGTCCGTGAAGGTCGGCGTGAGCGCCCAGGCGGATTCGGTGAAGACGCGGCGGGTCAGGGTCGGCAAGCGCAGCGCGATCGAATAGATCGCGTTCATCGCGGGCCCCCAGAACAGGTTGACCAGCACGGTGACCGCGTTGCCGACGAAGATCGCGCTCAAACGGTTGATCGAGGTGTGCACGCTGAACGAGAGGATCTCCTTCACACTGGCGATGTTGAAGCGATCCATCCGCACCCGCGTGCCCGCCGGCATGACGGTACGGTGGAAGAGATAGGTCATCAGGTTCTGGACCCAGGTCATCACCAGGTACACCGCGCCGTAGGTCACGAGCGTGGCGTGTTCCGGCGGCAGCCAGGAGAAGAGCGCGAAGAGCGCCACCGCGCGCGTGATCACGCCGAAGGACATCGCGAAATTGATCAGGTCGAAGCGCTGTTTGGCGTACAGCACCGACCAGTACACGATGTTCGGGATCGAGATCGAGACGGCGACCGTGATCATGAAAAAGAGCCACCGGCTGTCCATGACCAGAGCCGGCGGGACTTGGAAGATACGCTCGAAGAAAAGGCTGACGACCGCGCCCACGCCGAACACGACCGCGGCCGCGGCGAACAACACGTAACGGCCCGTCGAAAGATAAGCCACGAACTCCGCGAGGCGGTTCTGGGAGAGCGTGAACGTCGCGTGACGCGAAAGTGCGGTACGCACGCTGACCGTCGCGATCTCGGAGAAAATGATCGTCGCCTCGGTCAGCGCGATCAGGCCGTAGGCTTCCTTGCCGAGCTTGTGGATCAAGAACGGCACGATCACGAACCCGATCACCATCGACAGGACCGAGACCGCGTAATTGCTGAAGATGTTCTTCAGGATCTGCGCTTTCATCGTCACGGCTCGGGGCTCGGAGCCTTTCCACAGCGCCAGAAGTTTGTCGGTCTCGGTTATCTGGTCGAACTCTTCGGCCACTTTCCGCCGGGCCGCCTGCACGAAGCGCTCACGAAGCGCTCTGTCGCCGAGCAGGCGTGTGATCCGCTCCGCCAAAGCCTCGGCGTCCTCGGATTCCACCAGGAACCCGTTCTCGCCGTCCCGCACGAGCTCCGGGATCCCACAGATCCGTGTGGTAATGACCGGGACCCCGAGCGCCATCGCCTCCATCAGGGACACCGGGATCCCTTCGAGGCGGCTCGGCAGGACCAGGCACGAAGCGTGGACGAGACGATCGAACACCTCATCCTGGGTCCGGTTCCCGAGAAGCGTCAGCACATCCCCTACGCCGAGCTGGGCGATCAGGCGCTCGAGAGCGCCCCGCTCCGGGCCGTCCCCGATCACTTCCGCCCGGAAAGAGACGCCCCGGTCCTTCAGGAGCCTGCAGGCACGCGCCAGCACGTCGATCCCCTTGTCGTGGTGCAAACGCGCGACCGTCACCAGAAGCCCCGAGACCTCGGCGCGGCTCGCCGCCACGGCCTCCAGGCGTGACCGGTCCACGCCGCAATGGATGACCCGCACGTTCCCGGGGTCCACTCCGAAATGCTCCACGAGATACCGCTTATTATACTCCGAGATCGTGATATGCCGGTCGGCGAGACGCGACTTGATCCTGTAGTTCTTGGGCGGAAAACGAAAAATGTCGTAGCTGTGCGTGGTGAAAGAGAACCGGGTGCCAGAGACCATATGGAACAGGAGGGCCGCGTCGGCCGCGTGATCGCCGAAATGGGCATGGACCCTCTGCGGGCGGGACCGGTCGATCCGCACGGCCATATCCAGGTCCAGCAGGAACGCTTTGCGGATCCCCGCGCCCACGCCGACCGCCAGACAAAGAGTGCGCAGATATTTGAGCGGCCGGCGCGCGGCCCAGTACAGATGCGCCCCGCAGCGGCTGATCAGGCTCCTGTCGCGCCGCAGATAAGTGACCGGCCCCACGCGTTCCACGAGCGGATGACGAACCGTCTCGCCGGGATCTTCCAGCGCGAAAACCGAGACCTGAACGCCTTTTTTCCTCATCTCGAGTATTTCGTTCAAGATGAAGGTCTCGGAGATCTTGGGGAACTTGTGGACGATGTAGGCGACCCGCAGGGTCCCGGGATCGCCGACGCCAGCGGCAGCTGCCGGTTCAGGCATCGCGGTCCTTCGATTCCCAGCGCCAGGCGCTGGAAACGATATCCTCGAGGGTCCGTTTGGGCTTCCAGCCCAGCGCCCGGGCGGCCTTGGCGGCCGAGGCGACCAGGCGCGCCGGATCCCCGGGACGGCGCGGCCCGACCGTGAACGGCACCCGGCGCCCCGCGACCTTCTCGACCGCGCGCAGGATCGCTTTCACCGAGTAGCCGCTGCCGTTGCCGAGATTGAAGACGTCGCTCTTCATCCCTCTTCGCAGGGCCTTGAGCGCCAGAAGATGGGCGTCGCAGAGATCCTCGATGTGGATGTAATCACGCACACAGGTGCCGTCCGGGGTCGGGTAATCGTCCCCGAAGATCACGAGCTTTTTCTTCTCGCCGGTGAGCGCCTTGAGGATGTTCGGGATCAGGTGCGTCTCGGGATCGTGACGCTCGCCGATCTCGCCCGAAGCATGCGCGCCGCAGGCGTTGAAATAGCGCAGGATCACGTAGGAAAGCGTCCCCGTGCGCGCGACGTCGCGCAGCATGTGCTCGATCGCGAGCTTCGACTGGCCGTACGGGTTCGTCGGTACCTTCGGATCGTCCTCGCGGATGGGCAGGCGTGCGGGCTCGCCGAACACCGCCGCCGTCGAGGAGAAGATGAAGCGCTTCACGCCGTGCTCGCCCATCGCCCGGAGCAGGTTCACGCAGGCCGAAACGTTGTTCCCGTAATATTTGAGCGGGTCCTGGACGGATTCGCCGACCAGGCTCGAGGCGGCGAAGTGCATCACGGCGTCCACGTCATGGAGGCGGAAGGCCGCGCGCACGTCCCGCGGACTGCGCAGGTCCCCTCGCACGAACGGAACCCCGCGCGGCACCAGATCCCGGTGCCCCGTGCTCAAGTTGTCGAACACGACCGCGGGAAAACGATGAGCGATGAGCGTGCGCACCATGCAGGAACCGATGTAACCGGCACCTCCGACGACAAGGACCTTTTTCATATGAGCTTTAAGCCTCCTGTTGAACGGGCACCGCCGAAGCGGACGGGCCGGACGCCGTGGCCGTCATCCAGGCCACCGCGGCCCCCAGGCCCGGAGAGATCCGGAACAGCCGGCCGAACGTCCGGCGGCAGAACGCGATCTTTTCGGCGCGCGTGCGTTTCATCCGAACGGCCTGCCGGAAGAACTCGCGCACCGCGGGAGCCGCCTGCCGGTACGGCAAGTGCCCCCGGTGATACTTCAGGACCCGGTCCCAGAACCACTGGTGATAGGCGCTGGCGGTCGTCAGCGACCGTGAGTGGTACAGATAGCGGTACAGCGCCTTCGGGCACCGCGCGGCGCGGAAACGTGCGGTGATCCGCATCCAATAGTCATAGTCCTCGACGATCTCGAAGTCCGGATCGTAATCCCCGACCGCTTCATAAACGCGGCGCGTATAGAGAAAACACGCGCCCACGTCGTTCCGGCGCCCCAGGTCCAGGCGGTCGGGCAGCGTCCGCAGCTCCTCGGTCCCCGTGTCCTCGAATACGGCCCAGTAGTCCGCGTACACGAGATCCGCGCCGCTCGAACGCATCGTCTCCAGCATCGAGGCGATCGCGCCGGGCAAGTATTCGTTGTCATCGGAGGTCCAGGTCAGCACCTCACCCGTCGCCGCGCGAAAACCCTCATTCAGCGAACGGGGCAACCGCAGATTGCGGGCGTTGCGCAGCACCCGCACGCGCGGGTCCGCGAAGGACCGCATCAGCTCGTACGTCGGATCGGTGGAACGGTCATCGACGAGTATGAGCTCGAGGTTCCGGTACGTTTGTCTGAGACAGCTTTCCACCGAACGGCGCAGAAGCCTCGCGCCGTTGTAGCACGGCAGAACGATGCTGACCTTGGGTCCGTCGTCCAACTTGGGATCAGGCCTTCGGCGCGTGCCGCAAGAGATACGCGTCGATGAAGAACTTGTTCGCCCAGCTGATCTCGCCGTCCGGGAAGTACTGCGCGCCCGGACCGTACCCGCCGTAGAAACCGCCGGTCGGGTTCTGCAACCGGCACATCGCCAGGAAGGCCGCGTCGGCGGGAGAGCGCCGGCCCAGCTTGTACCAGGCGATCGCCAACTGCGCCAGGCCCGTCGAGCAGACCCACTTGGCTCCCGGATACGCCGGGATCGAGCCGTCCTTCTTCTGGATGGCCGCCGCCTGCTCAAGACCCTTGTTCGCCAGCTCGGCCTCTCCCATGTCCACGAGCGCTTCCATCATGTAGCCGAAATAATGCGACAGCATCGAAAGCCGTTTATGGAACGTGACAAGATCGCGTTTCTTCCGGAAATATTCCATGCCCCGCTTGGCCGCCGCGACATAACGGGACTCGTTCAGCTTGCGGCCCGCCTGCAGCATGGCCGGCAGCACGTACAGGTTCCCGTACTCCGAGAGCATGCTGCCGTCCGGCAGATACCACATGTTCATCTCCTGGTGCGTGACATTGCCGTCGGGGGCGATCATCTTGTCCACGTAGTCGCACGCGCGGCGCAGCGGCCGCTCGAACTCGGGGTAGTCGTCCACGAGCGCCAGGAATCCGCGCGCCACCTGTGCGGTATCGAACGTGTAGGGCACGCCGTCCGGCGCGCCGAAAGCGCCGTCGGCGCTTTGCACCGACACTTCCCATCGGGCCAGCTCGACGGCAAAATCCTTCTCATCCGCGCGGTAGAGCGAATCGATCAGGTAGCCCGTCACCTCGGGCGTTACCAGGTCCTGCTTGTGGTTGGACCGGATGCCGGAACCCGGAAGGCGGTTGTTCTTCACCCATTGGATGGCCTTCTGCAGGCATTTTTTTTCGTCAACGGCGGGGAGAAGATCGAACGTTCTCTCCTTTTCGAACCACTGCAGCAGGTTCATCGATTCTCCTTTTTGTACACTTCGTCGAGCAGGCGCTGGGTCTCGAACCCGGCGGCGGCGTCGACGATCGTCGTGCCCTTGCCCCGCACGGCGCCCAGGAAGTGGGCGATCTGCGCGGCAAAAGCCGCCCTCTGTCCGTCCTCGGACGGCAGGCGCTTCCAGTCCGCCCAAGTCCGCAATTTGTAGGCCAGGCCCTCCGTATCCAGGAACGCCGAGCCCTCGGTGCCGAAGATCTCGAGGTACGATTTCGACGGCGCGGGGGCCAGCCACGACATGTCCAACATCCCCGGAACGCCCTCCGAATTGACCACTTCCACGCGCACGGTGTCCTCCACGCCCATCCGCGACCGGTCCCAGGTCCGTGTCCGCAGCGCCTCGATGTCTCCGAAGAGGTAGCGGACCAGGTCCAGCGCGTGCGGCCCGTTGTCCATGAGCACCCCGCCGCCCGAGATCTCCTTCTTCGAATGCCAGCTGGCGCTCATGTCCATGTAACCGCCGAAGAAAAGCCGGAACGAGACGATATCCCCGAGACGCTTCTCGCCCAGGAGCTCTTTGGTCCGGAGGACCTCCTGCGCGAAGCGGAGCTTGAAGGCGGTCAGGAGAACGAGGTTCTTCTCGCGCGCGCGGCGGGTCATCTCCTCGGCCTGCGCGGGGTTCATCGCCAGCGGCTTCTCGCAGAGAACGGAGACCCCCGCATTGAGAAGGTCGAGCGTGATCTCATGATGGGTCGCCGGCACCGTGCACAGGCTGGCGGCATCAGGCCGCCAGGCGGCCAGGAGATCGCGGTGCGTCGCGTAAGCGCGTCCGCCGTGCTCGCGCGCGAAATGCTCGGCGCGCTCGAGATCGGTGTCGACGAACGCGCCGAGCTCGGCCTCCGGGTTCACGCGGTAAGCTTCGACGTGCCACTTGCCGATCGCCCCGCAGCCGATGATCGCCACGCGCGTGCGGCCTTTGGGTCCGGCCGCGGAGACCGGCGGTTCCGGCGCGGCGGAGGGCACGGGCACGCCGCCCCGGACGCCGGCGCGGTCCAGGCCCTTCCGCACCGCGGCGGCGGCCTTCTCGACGTCCGCGTGCGTCCAGCTTTCGTTCAGCGGGATGCAGACCAGTTCCCCGAGCAGTTTTTCCGCGCGCGGGCACAGGCCCGGGGCGTAGTCGTAGGTCACGCCCGCGTGCGCGTCGAACGGCCACGACGAGCGGCCGTAAGCGCGTTTCTGGGTGAGCGACTCGGCGCAGAGATAGATGGGCTTGCCGGTGTAACCGGGAGAGGCCGAAATGCCGTGATTCTTCATCTCCTTGGCGAACGCCTGCACGTCGACGCCCGGTACCCGCAGCGGGTACAGCCAATAGGAGGACTTCGCGCCGGCCGTCACGGGTGCGGGGATCACGCCCGGAAGCTTGGCCACGAGCGAGGTCAGGTGGTCGCCGAGCTCGCGGCGGCGGTCCACGACGCCCTTCACCTTTTTCAGCTGCGCGCGGCCCACCGCGCCGGTCAGCTCGTTCATGCGGTAGTTCGGCGCGTGAAACAGGTACGCGCGGGAACCCCAGCCCTTGCGCGCGTAGCCCTTGTCCACGAAGAGCTTCATCCGCTCGTGATGGGCCTTGTTCGAGGTGATCGTCATGCCGCCGTCGCCGGTGGTCATGTGTTTGGCCTGCTGGAAGCTGAAACAACCCAGGTCGCCCAGCGTGCCGACGTACCGCCCCTTGTATTCGGTCATGTGGGCCTGTGCGCAATCCTCGATGAGCGGGAGCTTGTGGCGCCGTGCGACATCGAGCATCGCGTCCATGTCGCAGGGATTGCCGAAAAGATGCACCGCCACGATCGCCTTTGTGCGGGGGGTGATGCGCTTCTCGACGTCCTTCGGGTCCATGTTGTAGCTGTCGTCCACGTCCGCGAAGACGGGGATGCAATTCTGATAGAGGATCGGGATCACCGTCCCGAGGTCCGTGATGGGGGCGGTGATGATCTCGGAGCCGGGATCGAGGTCGAGCGCGCCGATCGCGGTATGGATCGCCGCGGTGCCCGAGGTGGAAGCGACCGCGTACGGCACACCGTAGGCCAGCGCGAACTCCTGCTCGAACTGGACGACCATGTAGCCGTCGATCGCGAAGAGGTTCTGCGAGAGGAGCGCCTCGCGCACGAGCTTGAGCTCCTCCGGCCCGAACAGACGCCGCCCCTTGTGCGAGCGCGCCTGGCGCATCAGGAACTCGAAGACCTCGCTCATCACCGGACGCCCGGCCTTTTTGATCCAACCCCTGAGCTTCTCCTTAGACATTTCTCCTCCCGGTGTCAGTTTTCGGCGGAGGCGCGGGATGGAAAATCCTCAAAATTTTCCCGGCCACGGCAGGCAGGTCCAGAGCTCTGAAAACTCGGGCCATCGTCCGGTAGTGCCTCACCTGTCCCTGATCCCCCGCCCGGCCGTACCAATCGGCGACGACGCGGCAATGCTTGGCCATGACGGTCGGACCTCCCAGGCGCAGGATCGCCCAGAAGTGCTTCCGGACAATTCTCCAATAAAACAGGGCGTTGCGGTGGTCATTGATGGAGATCGTGTCCGTGCCGCGGCAGTCATAGAGAAAGGTCGGCTCCGGCACGAAGGCGAATTCGAAATGTTCCGCCAGGCGGATCGCGGTGTCCCACTCCTGATAGCCGGCGATCGATTCGTCGAGATAGCCGATGCGCTCGAGCGCCGTTTTCTTCACGAGCAGGCCCTGGAACATCGGCGCCGGACCCGACAGCACGGTGCGGTAAGCGCGGCCGCGGATCGGATCGGAATAGATCACCGTGCTGCCGTCGGGGTTGATCTTGCGGCAGCCCGAATGGACCACCGAGACGTTCTCGCGGCGGACGGCCTCCAGGCGCGTCTGGAGACTGCCCGGCAGCCACTGGTCGTCGGAGTCGAGGAACGCGATCCATTCGCCCGCGGCCGCGCGGATCCCCGCGTTGCGCGCGGCCTGCGCGCCGCGGTTGGTCCCCAATTCGATCACGCGGACGCGCGCGTCGCGCGCGATCAGCGCGCGCGCCGCCGCGGGCGTGCCGTCCTTCGAGCCGTCGTCGACGACGATCACCTCGAGGTCCCGGAAACTCTGGGAGAGCACGCTCTCCACCGCGGGCCCGATCTTCGACGCCCGGTTATACGCCGGGATCACCACGCTCACCAGCGGCATCTTCAGGCCTCCGGCAGGCGGATACGCCGCAGCCAGAAGCGGTTGGCCCGGTACCATTCGACAGTGCGCCGCACGCCTTCCGCCAGGTCCGTACGCGGTTTCCAGCCCAGACGGCGCGACGCGCGCGAGATGTCCGCGTAGGTCGCCTTCATGTCCGCCTTGTGGAACGGCAGGCGCTTGATCCGGGCGCGCTTGCCGAGATTCTTCTCGATCAGCGCGATGAGCTCGCTCAAGCGGTACGGACGGTGGCCGCCGAGATTGATCGTGTCGAAGCCGACCTTCTTCAGTCCCCTCACGGTCCCGTCGGCGATGTCGTCCACGTAGGTGAAGTCGCGCCGCTGGGAACCGTCGCCGTGCACGAGAACGGGCTTGCCTTCGTCGATCCAGCGGATGAAGCGGAAGTAGCTCATGTCCGGACGGCCGGCGGGACCGTACACGGTAAAATAGCGGAACACCGTCACGTCGATCCCGTAAAGATAGTGGTAGGTGTAGCAGAGCGCCTCGGCGCTTTTCTTGGTCGCCGCGTAGGGCGAGATCGGCGTGTTGACCGGCAGGTCTTCGCGGAACGGCATCCTCTGTCCGGCGTACAGCGAGGAGGTCGAGGCCAGCACGAACTTGGGACAGCTGTAGGCGCGGCAGGCTTCGAGCAGGTTCAGCGTGCCGAGCGCGTTCGTCGAGAGGTAAACATGCGGGTTCTCCATGCTGTAGCGCACCCCCGCACGGGCGGCCAGATCGATCACGGCCTGCGGGCGGACCCCGCGGAAGAGCGCGTCCACCGCGGAACGGCTCTCGATGTCAAAATGATGGAAACGGAAACGGCGGTTCGCCGAGAGAGCACGCAGGCGGTGCCTCTTCAAGCGGACATCGTAATAGTCGTTGAGATTGTCGACACCGATCACCTCGGTATCCGGCCGCTTGAGGAGAACTTCGGAGGTCTTGGCGCCGATAAAACCCGCCGCTCCCGTCACAACGATCCGCTTCATGCTGATCCGGTTCTCCCGTTTTTAGCGAATTTAAGCCGGCAGTCCCATAACAAAAACGACCGGACCCCGACCCGTCCGGTCGATCACCCTAACTACCTATCTTATGAAGGGCTTAGTTATGGAACGACGTCCTCAATTAGCTTAGAGGATACATTATCATATTCGGCGTTTCAAGTAAACCGGCCGGAGCCGCTTTTTAGCCTGTCTTCCTTTAATAGGGTATTTCTAAACCTTATTAATACTATCATATTCTATTAAATTATATAATATAATATGTTATTCTTGCAAAACGAAATTCTTCATGTATACTTTGATTAACTAATATTTTAACTATTTAAAATGATGAGCCTGAAATCCCGTTCCCTAGTGACCGTCCTCCTCTTGTCGGCCTTTGTGCTGGCGGGGATCCCTCCCGTCTACGCGGCAGACTGGCTGGGGATGGCCACGCCCTCGACCCCGTTTGATTCGAAGATGGCTTCGGCGGGGGTACTGGGGCTCCGGAGCGTCTCTTTTGGGCAGATGCCCGTTGTCGAGGCGGATGAGCTGTTCCGCGTGGCTCGCTCCTTCCGCTACCGGAAGGATACCCGCGGGGACCGCTGGCAATCCCCCGAAGAGACCGGTCACATGCGGGCCGGAGATTGCGAAGACATGGCCCTGTGGCTCTATGCCAAGCTTCTGGAAGGAGGGCGCTCCGATGCCCGGCTGGTTATCGGCCGTTACCAGCGTCTCGACCGGGGCCTGCATGTCTGGGTCACTTTGACTACCCCCAAGGGAAAGGTCCTGATCCTCGATCCGGCCAAAAATAAGCGTGTCTGGGAAAGCTCCTCGCTGGGCACCGACCTCTACCTCCCCTATTTCTCCTATGGTGACGGTTCTTCGTACCGTCACCTGCAGACCCTCTAATCAAGATATTCTTTCTACTAACAAATCCGGGTCCCCTTTACTTCCGCGCTAGCGCCAGGTATACTTCGCTAACCAAACGAAGGAGACCTGACCCGTGAGTGCCTCTCCGTTCCACCCCGAAACTCGGCCCCATCAGATATTTACCCAGGGCGGTAATCCCGACCGCGTGACAGTCGTCATGACCCCCTTCGACCGCTACGGGACCTTCCCGAAAGCGGTCGACGACCTCTATCAGCATGCCGACCATCCGTTCGACCTGATCGCCGTCGAGTCGGCGGCGCCGCCTTCCGTCCAAATAGCCCTCGAATCCCGCAAAAAGCGCTTTCAGAACGTCCAGATCCTCTATAGCCGCGAGCCCCTGCTCCAGCCCGCCGCGCGAAATCTGGCGCTGGCGCATATCCGGACCCCATGGGTCTTCTTCCTCGACAATGACGTGCGCTGCGCATCGGGCTGGCTGGGAAGCCTTGTCCGGAACACCCGCTCCCTGCGGGCTTCGGTGATCTTCCCCTCCGTCGCGCCGGCCCTTCTCGGCCGGCCGGCCGGCTTGCTCGAGCGTTCCGCCCGCAGACGCCGGGCGATCCTGATCTCCCGAGAAGCGATCGATCGTCTCCACGGGTTCGATGAGGACCTGGATCCGGCCGGAGCGGTGGCCGACTTGGCGTTGCGGGCCGAAGCGACCGGGCTGACCTGTGTCGATGCCGGTTCCCCCGATATCACGCCCTTTACCGTGCCCCAGCCCTTCCGCTTGGGACGTTCGGACAAGACGCTTTTCGAGGCGCAGTGGGACCCTGCCCGGACAGCGCTCTCCGTCCGGACCCTGGTCTCGCGCTGGGAAGGGCGGTCCTGGGATGTGGCCCGTTACCTGCGCGACTGCGAGCGAACAGCAAATGATAGACGTAACTCTAAGATTCTATTAGGGTTATCAGCTGTCGGTTCGCTGACGGCTCCGATCCGGGGCGCCCGGTCGCTCTTCAGTCTTCTGGCACGCACCTAATACAACTCGAAAAAAAATTGCCCCATTCTCCGGGGTTCGGGTATAATAGTAAACCGCGGCTCCAGATCTCTCATCTCGCTCACAAAAGAAGGGTATGCCATGAAAAACAGTAAAGTTCTTCTGGGTATGTTTGCGGTCCCGTTCCTGACCCTCGGCTTCGCGTTCCTGTTCGCGGGGGCGGCTCAGGCCGCCACGATCGCGACCGCTCTGGACGTCCAAGGCGAGGTGCTTTTGCTCAAAAGCGGCGCCGCCGAAGATGCTTGGGTAAGCGTTTCCACGGATACGGCTCTGGAGAACGGGGACTCCATCCAGACGAAGGAAGGCTCCTGCTCGATCTCGTACGCCGACCAGGGTTCGTTCCAGCTGGGCTCCAATTCCAGCGTCACGGTGCAGGATAAGGATGCCACTCAGGACCTGCTCCTCAACCTCGGAACCCTTCGCGGCAAGATCAACAAAGAAAAGGTCATCAAACCGTTCCAGGTGGTGACGCCTGTCGCCATTGCCGCCGTGCGCGGAACGGAAGTGGATTTCGACCTGAACCCGTCGGGTGAGCTGACCATTGATCTCCACAACGGCGCGATCCAGGTGTTCAACGGGGACGATAACGGCGAGATGCAGATCGATCTCGACGGCGCCAAGAAGATCACGCTTAAGTTCAACAAGGATACGGGCGTGATGACGGTGAAGAACGAGTGCGGTTCGGACGGTCCGATCGTGTTCGCCGCGCAGGGAGCGAACTATTCGGCGGCGGCTTGCGAAGAGGTTAGCGTCGAGTTCGGCACCGCCGGCGGGGACAACGAAGCGCCGGGAACCCCGGGCACGGATAACTTGAGCGAGACGATCCCCAACGAGAACGAAGAAGAGCAGATCCCCCCGCCCGTCACGCAGGTCGAGTAATACCGAACTTCCTTCCGGACCGCTCGGGCGTCTTACTTGGCGCCCGAGCGGTTCAGTACCGCCCAAGCCGTCAGGAACATGATCCGGATGTCCAGCCACAGCGACCACCGGTCGATGTACTGAAGGTCCATCTTCATCCAGTCCTCGAAGTCAACGTTGTTGCGCCCCGAGACCTGCCAGATGCAGGTGATGCCGGGTTTCATCGACAGGCGGCGGCGCTGCCAGGGCTCGTACTGCTCGACCTCCTTCGGGAGCGGCGGGCGGGGCCCCACGAGGCTCATGTCGCCCTTCCAGACGTTCCAGAGTTGAGGCAGCTCGTCGAGGCTCGTCTTCCGTAGGAATTTACCCACCTTGGTCAGACGCGGGTCGTCCGTCATCTTGAACACCGGGCCCGACATTTCGTTCTTCGCCCGCAGATCCTCGAGCTTTTTCTCGGCGCCCACCTCCATCGAACGGAACTTATAGAGCATGAACCGCCGGCCGTTCCGGCCGGAGCGGACCTGCCGGAAGAACACCGGCCCCGGAGAGGCCAGCTTCACCGCGACCGCCGTCGCGGTAAAAACGGGAAAGAGCGCGACGAGCAGGGCCGACGAGAACAGCAGATCGCACAAGCGCTTCACGATGAGCTCGGAAGCCTTGAGGAGGCGCGTCTCGAAGGTGATGTACGTGAAGTTGTCCATCGTCTTGGGGCGCCCCAAAGCGATGTCGAGATTGAAGAAATCGGTGGAGAGCGTCGCCGGCACACCCACGGCCTCGCAATAAAGGATGCACTTCTCGATCGATCCGATCCAGCTGCGCGGCACGACGAACACCACCTCGTCGACGACGTTCTCCTCGAGCAGCTTCGGGAGCTCGTCGAGGGTACCGATCACCGGATACCCCGCGATGCGCTTGCCCCTCTTGTCCGGGTCGGTATCCAGGAGGCCCACGATCCGGTAGCCCCATTCCGCGTGCTTGGCCGCCAGGCTGACGAACTCCTGAGCGCGCCGGCCGGTCCCCACCAGGAGCAGGTTGCGGTAATTGTAGCCTCTCTTCCGCACATAGTACGCGATCGTGAGCGCCAGAAGCCGTTCTACCAGGAGCCACAAGATCGTCGTGGCCGTATAGATGATGATGAACAGGCGGCTTAAGGATTGCTGTTTGAAAACGAACGCCGCGCTGGTATAGAACCCGAAGAAGATCGTCCCGTTCAGAAGCTGGTTGGTGATGACCTTGGGGTAGGTCTGGAAGCGGAAATGGTGGTACTCGCCGCGGACGCGCAGGAGCACCGCCCAGACGGCGAGAGCGATCCAGTAGCCCGGCAGATACTCGCCGATCGGGGCCGGCAGCGGGATGTCGACCGAAGGCTCGATCCAGCCGCGCGCGTACAGGAAGTCCACGCGCAGGAAGAGCAGATAGACCGCGAAAAAGTTCAGCGACACGATCGCCAGCTCCACGAAGTAGAGCACGGTCCGCATCAGGTCCGCCCGTTCTTTCAGCATCTCCGGTTCTCCTTCATGCTTCGGCGCCGCCGGTGTCCGCGCACTGGACCCGGATCGACTTGAGCCGCGCGTTCCGGTCCTCCTTGGACCAAGGATCCGCGTGATCGTTCAGGAATTCCACCGAGAGCGTGTGCCGCCCCGGTTCCGTCTCGAGATGGACCTCGTAGTTCTTCAAACGCGCATAATCCAGATACAGGCCGTCGATCAGGCGCCCGTCCCATTTCACGGCCAGATAGGGGTACGAATTACCCGACCGGGTGCCCGATGCGTAGAAAAAGATCCGCACCGCGCGGGAGCGCACACTCACGTCGGCCAGAAGCTCCCCGTTCCGGAACAGGGTCTCCCCGCTCACGAACTCCCCGTAAGGGGCCCACCCCTGCCGGAAATCCGCCGGCGTGAGCGTGGCGGTGTCGCTCCAGGCGGACGCGGGGATCTTCCCGAAAACCGGCCGGGGCGCCACGCCGGCCGCCGCCAGATGAAAGCGCCGGTAATAAGCCCAAAGGTCGTTGCGGGCCAGGAACAGCAGGCACCCCTCCGCCCCGCCCGCGACCTCGTAAAAAGCGTCGAGGGCCTGCGCCCGCCTGTCGTGCGTCCACAGCAGCCGGTACGCCGGTTCGGCGTAGCCCGGAGCGGTCCGGACGCAGCCGGCGAGGATCCCCCGTGCGGTCTCGAAAACCGCTGCATCGCGCGGCGTGTTCGCGCGGAACAGCGTCCTGGCCGCCAGAAACGCCAGCCGCGGATCGGACGGATCCTTGGCGACGGCATCCAGGAGGATCGCCGAGGCGCGACGCAGCTCGGGCGCCGTGCGCGCTTCGGCCACCACCCGCCCCAGATGATACTCATAGTACGGTTCGGACGGGTCCAGTTTCACCGCGCGGGCCAGGTCCCGCTCCGCCTCTGCCGAACGCCCCGCGGCGGCGTGGAACTGGCCTCGCCGGTACAGCGCCTCGGCGTTCCAGGGGTTGGCCGCGACGCTCGCATCCAACAGGCGGCCGGCACGTTCCGCGGATCCGCCGCCTTTCAGACCCACCGCCTGCCGCAGGCAGTGATCAGAGATCCCGAAGGTTGCGCCGCCGGCCAGCAGCACCAGGGCCGCAAGTACGGACCCTATCATGTTAGCTGTTTTGTAGGGCCCGGTAAAATAAAGTTTTCGTGAATCCACGGTGACAGCCAGTCCCGCGACGACCGCCACGAGCGCCCAGTTGGCGGGGATGTGGAAATTAAAATCCACGAGAGCGTGTACGGCCAGCGCCGTCAGACCCGCGGCGGCTCCCGCCGCAACTCCGGTGCGAAAGCGGCTCGTATCCCGGTGGGCGGCGTTCCACGCGGTGCGCCACGCGGCCGCGTAGAGGAACGTGGCGGCGGCCAAGCCTACCAACCCCAGATCGGCGGCGGTCTGCAGATAATCGTTATGCGCGAAACCCGGCCTCTCGAAAAATCCCGGAGGCCGGAAACGAAGGAACAGCGTCTCGAAAGTCCCGGGACCGTGGCCCCAGACAGGGCTTGCGCCGATCATCGCGAGCGTCCCTTTCCAGATCGCCAGACGCTGCGCGAAAGACATCTCGCCGCTGGTACCAAGACGCCCGATCGTGCCGATACGCTCACCGACCGGCTCCAGGCCGAACATCACGGCCGCGGCGGCTCCCAGCAGCACGGCCGCCGTGAAGACCCACCGCAGGTCCCGCGCCAAACCGCGGCGACGGAGGATCGTCACGAAGACCACCCCGCCGGCTCCCAGGGCGACGTAACCGCCGCGCGAAAGGGTGAACAGGAACGCGACCCCCATCAGCGCCGAGCAGAAGAGCACGAGCACGCGCTTGGCCGGCTCCCTCATGGCCAGCGCCACGCCGAGCGAGAGCGGCAGAACGAGCTCCAGGAATCCGGCGAAATGGTTGTGGTTCACGTAGACCGAGGAGATGAAGTTCGGCCGGTCCCACCAGGTCTTGGGGATCGCGTCCAGATACTGCAGGAGACCGAACGCCGAGAGCACGCCGCCAAGAATCGTCAGCGCCAGCACGAACCGGCGCGCTCCGTCCCGACCCGCGAGAAAGCGAGGCACAGCCGCGGCGAAAGCGAGGACCGCGAGGGTCTTATAGGCTTCGACGGCCGTCTGGGGACCCAGCCGGGTGAAGACCGCCGCGAGCGCGAACGCAGCCAGATAAACGGCGGACGGCCGCTCAAGACCCGTCGCCGCCAGGCGCACCCCGGGATCGAGCAGAAGACGCAGCGTGTCGATCAGGAGCGCGGCGGCCAGCACCGCCACGCAGAGCGCGAACCAGGAGAGCGGCACCGCCCCGATATGCACCGGCAAGGCCAGGGCGGCAACCGAGAACAGAACGGCCGTCAAAGCATACAATGTCAGTTGGAGTCGTTCGGCCATATGCTGTGGCTTCCAAAGCCCTCCGCAGGGTACACGCCGCCGCGGAAACCGAACAACGCGCTTAGCGCGGTTTGGCGACCTTTTGGTAGGAAGTGTAGTACTGGCTGTACAGCGACATGTCGCGGCTATGCGAAGCGTTGAACACGACGCCGATCAAATTGGCCTGCGATTCGGACAAGATCATCATCGCCTTCTGCAGGATGCGGGAACCGGCCAGACCGCTGCGCACCGTCAGGACCGTGCCGTGCAAGCGGGAGATGATGATCGCGGTGTCCGCGATCACCGTGAGCGGCGGCGTGTCGTACACAACCATATCGAACCGCTCGCGGCTCTCGCGGATGAAATCCGTCATCCGCGGCGAGCTGAAAAGCTGCGAAGAATCGATCGGGCTCTTACCGGAGGCCACCAACAAAAGGTTCGGAACATCGGTCTTCTGGGCCACGCGGTCGAGGGGCATCTTTTCGGTGAGATAGTGCCCGATCCCGCGTTCGTTCGACAGGGCGAAACTTTCGTGCAAGCGGCCCTGGCGCATGTCGGTATCGACCAGCAGGGTCTTCATGTTGAGCTGGGCCAGGCTGATCGCCAGGTTCGAGGCGACGGTGCTCTTGCCCTCTCCCGGGATGGAGCTGACGATCGCCAGATCCTTGAATTCGGTCTCCTTCGAGACCGACCAGAGGACCCGTGTACGGATCAGGCGGTACGCCTCGGCCGACGCCGATTCCGTGCGGTCATGGACCAGCCGATCCACCGCGATCCGGGGGTTCGCGGCGCCGCGCGTCGAACGCTCCAAGAGCAGCGATCCCAGGAAGAGTGTTTCGCCGATACGGCGGCGCACCTCGTCCTCGGTCTTGACGGTATCATCGAGATAGTCGACGAAGAAAGCCAGCAGAACCCCGCCGACGAGCCCCGCGATGATCCCGAGCGCGATGTTGAGCACGCGTTTGGGCTTGTAGATCGATCGCGGCACATAAGCAGCGTCGATCACGTCGATATTGTTCATCTTGGAGCTGGCCAGCACCGAGCTCTCCTGGATCTTCAGGAGCGCATCCTCGAGCAGGACCTGGTCTTCGATCTCCGGCGTCGGAACGGACCCCGGAGGAGCCTGTGCGAGGATCCGTTCCTTCTCGATCCGCCTGCCGATCGCGCCGATCTCCTGGCGCAGAGCGATCATGTCCGGGTGCTGGGGACCGAACTGGTTCGAGAGACTGTCGAGCTTGGCCTGCAGGCGCAGGAACTCGCCGTTCAGCGAAGCCATCCGCTGATTGCGGATGAACGTCAGCGCCCGGCGCGTCAGGTTATCCTTCGCGTAGACCTGGGCCAGGCGGTTGGTCAGTTTCGTGGCCAGCTCCGGATCGGGGTGTTCGACCGCCATCACGACCATCCGGGTGCTGGGCATGCGTTCGAGATAGATGTCTTTCGTGAAGTAACGCTGGAAGATCCGGTCGATCCCCTCGCGCTTTCGGTAACGGTCGGTATCCTTGAGGCCGAACTCCGCGGCGACCTTGCCGGCGACGCTGTCGGACTTGATGAGCGCCATCTGCGTTTCGAGATAGTTCTCGTAGATATCGTAGCTGGTGCCCACCGAGGAATTCTCGTCGGTGGCGCGGACGTTCATCTGCTCCCCCTCGATCATGATCTTGGTCTCGGCGCGATAGAGCGGGGTCATCAGGAAGGTCCCGATCGCGACGGTGGTCGAACAGATCAGGAAAAAACTGAAGATCGTCCAGCGACGGCGGGTAAGGACCTGCCAGTAATCCGTGAGATTTTTTTCGTCGTTCCAGGTGGGAACGGTCCGCGAACGGCGTTCGTCCATTTAAAAGAAGCTCTTGGGGACAACGATCACGTCGTCAGCCTCGAGATAGGCCTGGGCCGAGGTTTCCCCGCGCTGGGTGATGCGCGTCGTGTCGACGGGGATCGTGGATTCGCCGACCTCGGTCTTGCGGATGATCTTCACGTCCCGCTGGTTGGCGACCGCGGTGAAGCCGCCGGCCATTGAGATCGCCTCGATGATCGATACGCGGCCCGTGATCTCGAAATTCCCGGGACGGCGCACCTCACCGATGATCGAGAACTTGCTGTATTCGAGGACAAAGATCGTCACGTGGGGGTTGATGATGTAATCGACGTCGAGAGCCTTTTCCACCAGGCTCTCCGCCTCTTCGACGGTGTAGCCTCCCAGCTTGAGACGGCCCACGAGCGCGTGCTTGATGTACCCTTGCTCGTCCACGCGGTAGATCTGGTGGGTGCTGCCGTCGCCGTAGATCTTGATCTGGAGGGAATTCTGCGGACCGATCCGGTAGGCCTGGATCGAATCGTCCCGGCGCTGGACGGCCCGCTCGAGCGTTCCGGGGGCATCGTCGATCCCCGCCGCGACGGCCGGAGCGGGCGTCAGGGTCGCCGGAGCGCAGGCAAGGCCCCAGAGCAGGGCCATGACGATCTTGGGGAACGTGAGGCGGCGCAGCATCTTGACGGGAAGGTTAGAACTGGGAGCGGACGCCGAAACTCACGGTCTGGTCTTCGTAATCAAAGCCGGACAGGTTCGAGTTGCGGCCTTTGAAAGAATATTCGCTGAAGAGCGTGATCAGATCGTTGGGCAGCGTGTACTCGAGCGCCAGGCCCGTGGACCAGACGTAATCCCGGCGTGTCTTTTCGTCGCCACGGCGGACCGTGATCCGGGAGTACTCATTGTACTGGAGGGTCTCGCGGGTCGTGAAGAAGATCCGCTCGCGGAGCTGTTTGCGGTAACCCAGCTCCAAGCGGTTGCGGACGTAAAAGCTCTGATCGTCGAACGTGGACTGCTCGGGCCGGCGGTCACCCTTCAGCGTCAGGCGGCTCGTCGAGGTCATGTCGTATTGCAGGCCGCTGCGAAACACCAGGCCGTGGAAGTCGGGACGGGATTCCTCGTCGTAGATCCGGGACTGCATACCCAGCCAGACCTGATAAGCGACGAGCGCGCTCAAAGAACCCCGGAGGCCGAACATGAGCTGGTCGGCGTCGCCGTCATGGTCCGGTCTCCGACGGTAATCGATCCATTCGTGGCCGTACTCCAGAAGGGCCTGGTGGGTCGGGCGGATGTCGTAGCCGACGCGCTGGTAGAGGTTGAACACGTTATGATTGAACGCGCTGTTCGAGACCGCCCGGAATTCCTCGTTGTAGTTGATGGCTTCGGTCTCGAGGAAGAACGAGGAGAACGGCACCTCCAGAAGCCCGTGCGTCGTGTTCTCATAGCGGCCGATCCGGTCGGTGAACTCGGTGCCGGAACGGTCCACGGTCTTCTTCCAGTTGTGGTCCATCGCCAGGCTGAACGGCACGTAGTTCAGGCTGATGCTGTTGGTGAAGGTGTGGTCTTTGTGCTTCTGCGCCTCGAATTCCTCGAACGTCTCCATGTTCAGCGTGTACGCCGTCGTGTACAGATGCTGGCCGCCGCCGAGCGGGAGCTCGCCGGTCAGATTGCCGGTATAGATATTGCTCCAATCGGACTGCCGGGCGTCGTCGGAATAGAAAACGTTATTGTCGTACTGGCGGGTGTAATAGAGGCTCGGAGAGACGTGCAGGGGGCCCCAGTAGATCCCGCGTCCGTATTCGTAAGTCGGGGCGCCCGCGCGGCCTTGAGCCTCGTACTGCTCGGAGGCCTTGGTCCCCTTTCCGGGTTCGAACGCCCCGGCGGAACTGGGTTCCGGCATGACGGCATGCGCGGGAGCGCAGAACAGGACGGTCAGAACAGCCAGGACGGTCAGCGAAAGCGGTGCGCGTAGATTCGATTTCATGCGTTGTTCCCTTTGCGAATAATGGGGTTAAGAAAGCCTAATTATATTCTGGAACGACCTGCAGGGCAAGCGAAAATATACGAAACGTTCGTCCATACGCCCGCATTCTGCTTTATCTCTCTACTGATTTAATCATCAAAACTAACTGAATTTAATCCCCCGAACCGGAAAGCGCTATTCACTGCGAGCCGTCTCCTCCCAGCAGCGCGCCAAGAAGTTGCTGGGTGCTGTTCGACGGTGACGCCGAAGCGCCCGCGCCAGCCGAGGGGGCCGGCGCCGTGCCGCCCAAGAGAGCGCCGAGCGGGTTTGCGCCGCCTTCCGAAGATCCGCTCGTCAGGTTCTGGGCCAGGCGGCCGATCTGGGCCGTGGCGATCTTCTGGGTCAGGTACTGGGTGTCGGGCAGGACCGTTACGGCCGGCGGCACGCCGTCGATCCGGAGCGGGATCGCCAGTTCCCCGGACGCCTCCATGACCGGCGCGATCGCCGGCGCGGCGACCGTCAGCGCCTGGGAAAAGCCGGGAGCGATCCTTAAGACCCCCTGGGCATGAACGGAACGGTCGACCGCCGAAAACTGTCCGCCGCCGTCCAGCTTGATCAGTTCCGTCGAGACGGAAAAGCGCGGCGCGACAAAAACCCCGCGTTCCGCCGTGAACGGCAGCTCGAACGGAAAGAGCACCGTCGTCCCTTCATCGAGCTTGACGCGCCACTGGGGAGGCAGACGATCGCGCAGGTTCTCCCCCAGGCCCGGCACGACCGAGGCTTTGCGAAGCGCCTCGGCGAGCAAGTTCATGTTCAGCCGGACCCCCTGCGGAAGGGCCACGCGGCCGCGCCCTCCCAGGGAACCCAGGATCTGCGGAGCCGACGCTCCAAACGCGCCGCCCTCGAATTCCAGATCGAAGCGGCCGACCGGTCCGGGAGCGCCGCTCCGGCCGGGCAGGAGTTCCGCCAGCTCGAACCCGTTGCCGTTCAGCCGCAGCGAGGTACTTGGGTTCCCGTCGATGCCGTCGACGACGCCCTCCAGACGGAACGAACCTCCCGCGAATTGTCCCTCGAGAGAGCGGAGCGTCAGGCGGCGGCCATCGAGCGCGGCGTCGAGCTCCATCCGGCGCAGTTCCGAAGACAGGCCGGACAGCGCGAACTCGCCGTCTTTCAATTCAAGAGAAGCCCGCGCCGAGTCCAATATATCCGGCCCCAGGGATAGACGTTCAGCGCGGAGGTTGAAAGTGCCGGCCATCCGGTCCGGAAGCGACGCGGCCGAGGCCGGGAATGCCTCGATGAGCGCTCGGCGGTCGAATTCTCCCAGGTCCAGCCCGATCGCGGCGGTCGTCAATTCGGCCGGCTCGGCGCCGCGCGGCAGCCGCAGCGTGCCGCGCAGGTCGATATTCTGCTTCGCGGCGAAGACCGCCGCGCGGGCAGCGAACGAGAAGGGCGCCTCGAGCGAAAAACCCTTCACCTCGGCGTCGAGATCGCGGACGACCAGGTTCAAGGACGGCGTCACGCCGAGATCCTCGAAATGGATCTCGGCATCCGTCAGAACGAACGAAGCGATACCGACCGCCAGGGACGGCGCGGCGGCATTCTTGGCGGAGGGATCGGAAGAAGGGGACGCGGCACGGGGCTTCAGGCCGGTCAGGCCCACGCGGCCGTCGGCTTGGCGCCGCAGGCGGACCACCGGTTTGTCGATGCGGATCGAGCCGATGCGGACCTGGCGGCTCAAGAGCGGCAGGAACTCCACGACGGCGCTGGCGCGTTCCACCTCGAGGGCGGGTGGCTCTTCATCACCGGTCACCGACAAGCCCCGCACCTCGAGGGCCGGTCCTCCCCGCCAGCTCAAGCGCATTTGCCCGACCTCGGCACGCCCGCCGAGCGCCTGACCGAGCGCCTCGGCGACCTGCGGACGATAACGGTTCGCATCGAACGTCGCGATGAAGACCGTCAGCGCCGCTGCCGGAACAACGACGAGAAGCACAGGGATCCAGATCCATTTTTTCATCACCGGCCTCCTCGAGAAGTAAGGGAAAGGGCGGTCGCCTTCAGCGGCCGCCCTTTCGTTCCTCGCTTACTGCATGGTGGTTAACGGACCTGGATCACCGCTTCCGGGTTCGTGTTCACGTTGGCCGTGAACGAATCGCTGGAAGAGCCGCAATCCCCGCCGTCGCTGTCCGACACGGTCAGGATCACGCGGTACACGCCGCTCTTGGAATACGCATGCGTCACGCGCGCGCCTTCGCCGCCCGTGCCGTCACCGAAATCCCAGTGATAGTTGAGAGGCTTGCCGTCAGGGTGGACCGACTTGGAGCCGTCGAACGTGGTCTCCTTGTCCACACAGCAGGCGAGATTCTCACCGGCATCCGCGATCGGACGGCTGCCCACCCGGATCGTGAACGAATCGGAAGCGACCGAGCACGTCCCGCCGTCCCCGTTGTCCGCGGTCACACGAACGGTGTACGTGCCGCCCTTCTGATAGGCATGGCTCACCGAAGAACCTCCCTCGGAGACGGTGCCGTCACCGAAGTCCCAGCTGTATCTCGAGATACCGCCGCTGCCCTTGGCGACGAAATGCGCGGTCTGTCCGACGCACAGGCTGTCCGAGCCGGTCAGTTCGACGCCGGCGCGGTCGTTGATCACGACCTCCGTGACATCGGAATCCACCGAGCACTCGGTCTCTTTCCCGTCATCGACGGTCAGGGTCGCGCGGTAACGTCCCGGCTTGTCGTAAGCGTGGGTCGCCCGGGCGCCTTCGCCGGTCGTGCCGTCACCGAAGTTCCACAGGTGCTTCGCTCCGGAGGACGACGCGCTGGAAGCCGAGCCATTGAACGATACCGTTTCACCCACGCAGGCGCTCAGATCCTCGCCGGCATTGGCCGTCGGCGGGAAGTTGGCGGTGACACGGGTCGTGGCGATACCACTGTCGCAGATCATGCCCGAGCTATCGCGAACGGTCAGGGTCACGTTATAGTCCCCGGACTTTTCGTAGCAGTGGTTGACGACCGGCTCGTTGCTCGTCGTGCCGTCACCGAAATCCCAGGTCACGGACAGCTTCTGACGGTCCACATCGTAAGACTTGGTCGAATCGAATGTGAAGCAGTTGCATCGACCCAAAGGGGCCGGAGCGAGAGCGACCGGCGCTCTTTCGCCGCCCACTCCGTAATCGAACGGGCCGGTGAACGATCCGCGACCCGGGCGCTTATAATAGCTGTGCTCATCTCCGCCGTGGATCGACTTGTTCGTGAATCCTCGGGGCGTCTCTTCCTGCCCGACTTCCGCCCAGGCGCGATCCGAGAAGACCACCGCGGTGACGACCGCCATGACGAACAGCGCCGTGTATCCCAACACCCTTCTACACCTTAAGAAACAGTCGCCGATTTTCATGGCGTATCTCCTTTTATGACCACAAGCGAATGGACAATGAACGGAAGTGGTTACTGGTTCTTTCGTCCCATCAGGTAATAGAGCACCAATCCGATCAACGGTAAAATAATGATCAAAAGCGTCCAGAGGACTTTCTGCCCCGTGGGTTTAGCGCTCTTGAAAAGATCGACGATCGCCAGAATATCCAGAACCAGGATGACGATACCGATAATACCGTTCATGGGAAAGCCCTTTTCATTGGTAACTCAAGCCACTGACGACGTCATTCTATCGTTCTCCTTTTACTTCGTATATTGGGTTAAAACCTGATTTTTATTTTACTAATTAATCGACGGGTTGGTTACGAAGAGGCCTGCGGGGATGTCGAAACAGCGGACGGAAGGGTGAAAATAAAGCGAGAACCTAGGCCAGGGGTGCTATGCGCGAAGATGTGGCCGCCGTGGCGCTCGACGATCTTGCGGCAAGTAGCCAGGCCCATTCCGCTGCCTTCGGCCTGCGGATGCAACCTCTGGAAAGGCTTAAAGATACGATCGGCCTGACGCTCATCGAAACCCAGTCCGTTGTCGGTCACGGTGACCTCGATGAAATTTTCGGGAAGTCCGCGCGCCTCGATACGGATCAGCGGAGGGACATCCAGCTTGGAGAACTTCAGGGCGTTCGAGACGAGGTTCTGGAAGAGCCGTTTGGCCTGCGCGCGCTCCACCCGCGCCCGTCCGAGGCTCGCGGGGGTCTCCACGACCGCTCGGCATTCGGCGACACGCACGGAGAGATCCGCGAGCGCCTCTCGCAGCACCTCATCGAGGTCCGTTTCCGCGGTCACGGGCTCCGTCGCCGCGGTCTTCGAAAAGATCAGCAGGTTCTCGACGAGCGACTGCATGCGCCGGCCCGTTTCCTGCATGCGCTGGAGAAAATCGCGTTCGCGCTCGTCCAGCGGCGCGGACGACTCCCGGAGACGGTCGCCGAAGGTCAGCATCCGGCGCAGAGGCTCTCCCAGGTCACGCGACGCGGTATAGGCGAATTCCTCGAGCTCGCGGTCCGAGCGCTCGACCCTCTCGGAAAGAGAGGCCACCCGCTCCTCGAGCTCCTTCTGCGCGGTCACGTCCACCAGGGAGCCCATGAGCCGCTGGGGTTTGTGTTCTTCGTTCGCGAGAACGGCGCCGCGCGCCAGGAACCGGCGGTAGGCTCCGTCCCGGCAGCGCATTCGGAAGGTCCGCTCGAATCCGGGGGCACGCCCTTCCAGGGCCGCGCGAAGCGCCAGGATGACCCCGGCGTGGTCGTCCGGATGGATCCGCCGGGTCCATTCCTCGAGCGTGGCGGGGATCTCGTCCTCGCTGTAACCCAACAAACGCTTCCAGCGCGGGGAGTAGCGGACCGAGTCGTCCCGAAGATCCAGCTCCCAGACGCCGGATCCTAGACTTTCGACGGCGGCGGCGTAGCGCTCGCGATCGTGACGTTCCGCGGTCAGCTCGGCCTCCAGACGGCGCAGCCGCTCCGCGTCGTAGGCGCGCAGCTGGCGCAGGACGTCGAGCTCCCGGAGCGTGCGCTTGAGCTCGTCCTCGGCGGCGCGGCGGGCGGTATTGTCATAGAGCGTGCCGACGACATAGCGGGTGCCGTCCGCGTCCGTGAAGAGCCTGTGCTTGAGCGTGACGTGGCGGCGCAGGCCGGTCACGTCGGCATAGTCCTCCTCCCGGCAGGCGGACTCGCCGTCGGCCAGAGACTCCTCGTGCGCGGCGCGGCGGGCGGCGGCACGCGCTCCGGTAAAGAGCTCGTCGTCGGTCCGCCCGGGCAGCTCCTCCGGACGGCGCTCGACGAGCGCCGCGTAGGCGGTGTTGGCGTAAACGTAGCGGCCCTGGACGTCCTTCACGAAAAGCGGGGTCGAAACGGAGGCGAATGGGGCAAAACGGCGCAGCGGATACGGGATACGGGGGGATTCGGGGGCGTTGTCGGGCCGCCGCACCATGCGTGGCGGGTCCGTCCGTGTCTCTTCGGCCAAAAGGCTCTCCTACAAAACGGAGCTCCGTGCTGTTCCTCCCAGTATAATCCTATCCTCGCGAAAAATCACCGTGAAATCACGAGCGCCGAGGGGCCTCTTTATCCCCGACACAGACCAGCATGTAGCCCTGGCGGAACCGTGCCCGACTCGGGCTATCGGCCGGACCCAGGAACGGGGTCATGATACGTTTCAACACCCCGCTGCCCCTCATCTTCAGGAAATCAAGCGCGTGGCGGGCGGTAACGCTGAATTCATCGACCTCTCCGGCTCCCGCCGACATGAACAAAGGCTTCAGCGTCGCGCGCGGGCGCTCTGCTCCCCAGGGCCACCGGCCGGTGCGCTCCAGGTGCCATTTGCCGATACGGTACAGGAGACAGCGCGCGTTGGGCAGGATCACGATGACCCGGCGGCGGCTCACGCGAAAAGCTTCTTTCAGCACCGCGCGGATCTCCTCGTCGGAGAAGAACTGGAGCACCGTGCAGCTGTAGACCGTATCGAACGCTCCGTCGGCGAACGGCAGCGGCCGTTTGATATCCGCCGTCCGGAACTCCCCGTCGAGCGAAAGGCTCTTGAAGAGGCTCCTGGCGAACACCACGTTCTCTTCGGACACGTCGAGCGCCGTCACGCGGCTTCCGGACCGGGCGAGCACCGCTTCCACATCCCCGATGCCGCTGCCAAGGCTCAAAACTTCGGGCGAGCCTGCGGCCAATTCCTTTAAAGCGGATACCCACGGCAGATACCGCCCCTCGCGGACCTTTTCGGCCCATTCCGCGGGACTCTTGCCGTCGGCCAAAAGATGGGACCAGGAAACGGACATTCCCCCTCCTATTGATGACAGCGCGGGAACGATAAAAACACCGGACGATCCGGTGCTATTTCTGGATCTTGGTGAATTTCGCGCCCTCGAGGGTGAGGTTGTACATGAGCCCCGCCTGGCCGATGATGAAGCCCAGGATGGGTTCTTTGAGCTTCGCGGTGTCCATCTCCCCGCCCGCACCGACGGTCACGATCGCGACCGAAGCGTCCACGCCCGCCTTCCAGCCGGAGCTGGACCGGAACTTCTCGAGCGCGGCGTCCTGCATGAAAAGGATCACGATGGACTTCTTCTGCGCGCCCAGCTGAAAGCCGAGGGACGCGGCCGCCGTGCTGTAGTAATCGACGGTCTTACCCTTCACCTGCAGCGCGCCCTCGCCGTACTCGCCGCCGATCCCTATGCCGGCCTTGAAAACGCTCGGGAAAACCAGCACGCCCTTGGCGTCCTTGACGAGCTGTTTACCGCTCGACACTTCGCCGTAAAACCGCTCGAGCGTGGCCTCGGCGCTCAAGTCGATCTCCTTGGCCGTACCGGCCGACGCGCCGGACACCGTCAAACCCGTCAACACGAAACAGATCATCGATCCCGCCAGAGCCTTCTTCATCACGGAACACCTCCCTTTTGTCAGGTTATAGAAACCGTTATAGCCTTCTCCCCCGCGGGCCGTCAAGAACATCGGGGCGGCGGGAAACGCGCCGCGACTCAACCGGAGACCAGCGGCGCCACCCGCGGGTCCTTGGCGAGCTCGTCGAACAGGATCCCCGCTTTGACATCCTCCCCATCCGGCGTCAGATGACAGCAGTCCCTGAATTGATCGTCCGAGAACCGCGCCTGATCGGGCTCGACGAACCGTATGCCGTACTTCCCGGCGAGCGCCCGCAGAATTCCGTTGTGAACGGGCAGCCCGGCCTCGAAGATCGGTTCGGTGCCCGCCAGGTCCGGCCGGTTCCGGGTCAGGTAAGGGGTCCGGGCGATCAGGAACCTGAACAACACCGGCTGGGCTCCGTCGTTCACAATGGACCGGATCAAAAAATCCATGTTCCGTTCGAAACCGGCCGGACGGACCGTCCGCACCCGCTCGAGGGCCGCCGGCCGGTCGAGACGTTCGGCCGGATAAGGCTCGTTGACGTAAACGAACTTCATGTCCCGCAGCCAGAGGATGTAGACCAGCCGGCACAGGTACGACCGCAGCATCGTGCGCTCGAACGGCCGGGGGAGCGTGAGGTTCGACGCCGCGCGCAGGTGCGTGTACTCCGGGTGATAATTCTCGTACGCCAGCGCCAGCAGATCGTTGCCGCCGTCGAGGATCACAAGGTCCGGCTGAAGGTAGCGGTGCCGGAGCACGTAGCCCGACAGGATCTCGGGCGAGACCGCTCCGGGCAATCCGGCGTTGATGACTTCAAAGCGGGTCCCTTTGGAAGCCGTGTTCAGTTTCGATTCCAGCTTCGCGGCCCACGTGTCCGCGGTATCCTCGATCGATTCCATGAACGCGGTCGAACCGCCCAGTACCAGGACCCGGAATACGCCGGGGGATTTGGCCGGCAAGAACTCCGGGTTGCGATAACCCATGGAGTTGGTCCGGTGGCGGCCCTGCGCGTCGGCCTGGCCGGGCGCGTTGACATAGAGCATGTAGGGGTGGGAAAGGTACCGCTGCGGGACCGTCGTGCGGCCGTCGGCCATGAGCTCGGTGACGGCCCGGCCGCCGCCCAGACCCTGCGCATACCGGGGCAGGACCCGGAAATAGACCAGCCGCGCGGCGCCCTCCGCCAGGAGCAGGGCCGCCGCCAGGATCAGGAGATTGGCCGGCCACCCGGAAAGCTTGGCCGGCGAGCCCGGGCGCTTTCCGGTCACGGGCGGCGGGCGTACAGGACCGGACGCCGCGGCAGGAGCGACACGCTCTCCAGGAGGAAACGAACGGACTTTTTCGACACGATCCAGGCATACTCGAGGACGTTCCGAAAGGAGGGGTCGGCGGCCAGCCCTTCCCGGAAATACCCGAACGCCTCCCGCGCGCGGCCCGCCGCGTAACTCAGATCCCCGAGATAGTAATCGATACGGGCAACGGCCGACCGGCAGATCCCCTCCAGGCCGTGGGCGCGGATGTACTTCCGCTGGATATCCAGAAGGTCCAGCAGCACTTTGCGGTGGCTTAGACCGTTGCGGATCTTGTCAGCGGAAAGGTTCCGGTCGTGAGTGCGTTTGTACATCTGGACCTCGGACAGGAGCACGAAGTTCGTCACGACCGCGCAGCGCAGCCAGTACTCGTAGTCTTCGGAGGGCCGATGGGCGTCGCTGAAAAATCCGATCCGGTCGATCACGCTCTTTTTGACCACCGCCGCGGACGGCGTGCCGGTGAAGTTCTCCCGGACGAGCAGGCCGAGCGCGTTCGCTTTCAGCGGCTCGTCGAAATTGAGGAGGCTCCGGGTCTGCAGGCCCTCGTAATGGTTGGTGAGGCGGTTGCCGAAGATGTCCACCCGCACGACGTAGTTGCAGAAGAAGACCCCGATGTCCGGGTAACGGCGGATCGCCTCGGCGTGGCACTCCAGCTTGTTGTCGATCCACACGTCGTCCGCGTCGAGAAAAGCGATGTAGTCGCCCGTGACCAGCGGCAGCGCGGTATTGCGGGCCTTCGAGACCCCGCCGTTGGCCTTTCGGACCACCTGTATCTTGTCGCCGTAGCCCGCCAGCACGTTCGGAGTCTCGTCGGTCGAACCGTCGTCGACGACGATGATCTGGTGCGCCGGGACCTTTTGCTTCAGGACGCTGTCGAGGGCCTTCTGGATGAACGGGATGCCGTTGTAGACCGCGATAACAACGCTGAACCGGGGATCGCTCATGCGCCGCCCGAAACCGGCCGCCGCTTCTTCGACGGACCTTTGACGGCGTGATAGAGCTTTCCGTAAATTTTACCGGCGCCCTTCTGCAAGCGCGGGAGGCCGTACTTGGCCTGGTTGGCGGGTGACAGGTTCCCGGGGTAGAACCTCACGAAGCGGGGGCTCGGACGGCCTTTCTCGGCGATCATAAAATACGGCGGCCTCACGTAAGGGTCATAGTCGTTCGCGGACATGAACTCGACCACGTACGCGACGCGGTCGGTGTGGGTGTGGTTGGGTCCGGTGCGATGCAGCAGGAGCGACGAGAAGACGAGCATGTCTCCCGGTTTGGCGTCGATGTGAACGGGCTTTTCTTTGGCGTCGTCCCCTCCCGTCCAGACCGCGTGCGTGTCCTCCAGACGGTGCGGCAGGAGTCCCCGCCTGTGACTGCCCGGGATGACCCACAGGCCCCCGTTGGCAGGTTTCATCTCGGTGATGGCGACCCAGAACTGAAAGTACGGATCTTTGAGGCCATTGTAACCGTTGTCCTGGTGCCAGGGAAATTCCACGCCGCCCGGGGCCTTGAGAACCGCCTGGTCCTTGCGTACCCAGAACGACGGCCCGGCGAACTGTTTCAGCAGATCGACCACTTTCTTCTGACAAATGAACGACTGCAGGAACGGGCTGTGAAAATAGAGATGCTGACGGAACGTGAGGCCTTTTTTGTCGAGGCGGCTCGGGTAGCGGGGACGGCAGGTCCGGATCTCCTCGTGCAGGCGCGCGACCTCCTCCGGGCCGAAGAACGCCCGACGCATCACGAAGCCTTCGTTGAGGAACTGTTGCCGGTCACCCATGGCGGTAGCCCAGGAACGGAATTCTACGTGAACCTCTGTGGCTTTGCAAGAACGCCGGCTCCGCCTCGCGCAGGGCTAGGAGACGGAACCAGCTCGAGAAGGTGTTGCTCGCGGGGGCCGGGCAGGACAGATGCCGCCAGCCGTTCTCGTACGTCCCGCCTGCGATCCGCGCGGCCAGCGCGCGCGGGAGCGGCCGGCCCAGCAGTTTGCGGACCCGCAGTTTCTGGTGGGAGAAACCGCCGTCCGGATTCTGCAGGGCCAGCAGGTCCGCCACTGCGCGGCGCCGGGCGCTCTCGACCTCGGCCCGGCGGTGCTCCGTCACGGCCGACGCGGCTCCCAGGAGCAGCAGCGCGTCGTAATCGAAACAGGAGTGCCCCACGAAGTCCGGGCAGAAAAGCCCGTACGGCCGCAGGAGCGCCAGGCAGCTGTCGATCACCTTCGTAGGATAAGGAATGGTCCGGCCGCGGTAAGCGAAATAGAACGTGAAGTGACAGCTGGTGGCCATTGCGACTTCGGGCTCGGACGGGAACGGGCCGGACCAGAGCCCCGTCCCGGGGGCATGGCGCGCTTCGAGCCAGTCAAGCGCTTCGTCGAGCTCCGTCAGGAGCCCGCGCGCCGAACGGCCGCGCTCGATCTCGTAGCAGGCCTGGCTCAAGGCGAATATCGCGCGGTTGGCGTCCGTCCAGGGCCGCCTCCATTCCAGCGACTCCAGATAACGCGTCAGGCCGCCGGTCCCTCCGGGCCGGGACGCGTCCGACCGCGGCGGCGCGGGCTCTCCCAGGACGTCCAGGGCCTGCTGGCAGAACGCCGTCGTCTCCCCGTCGAAGTAAGCGGCACCGTGCCCGGGCTTGCGCGCGGCGTCCTCCTCCGTGAAAAGCGGGTCACGGAACGACCCGTCGGGACGCACGCCGGACAGGAGGAACGCGGCGGCGCGTTCGCGGGCCGGACGGTCGAGACGATCGAGACCCGAGGCCGCCTCCAGACCCAGCAGCGCGTAGGACGCCGCCATAAGGGTCGGCGGCTGTCCCGCGGCGAACCGGAAGCCTCCGGAGACCGGGTCGCACAGGCTCAAGAAATAGCGCGCGGCCGCGTCGGCCGCTCGGGCCATGCGGGTCCTTTGTCCGTCCTGTGCGATCCGGTTTGCGCTCATGGGAACCGGCCGGTGACCTGTCGGGCACCCCACACCTCGGAAGCCGGGTCTTTAGTATAACATCCCGATACGGACGGCCGGCGGAGGATCCGCCGTCAGGGGACGGGGTGGGCGGGAAGTTCCACGTGAAAGTGCGCGCCTTCGCCGGGCGAACTCCGGGCCTCGATACGCCCTTCATGCAGATCGACGATGGACCGGGCGATGCTCAAACCCAGCCCGAATCCGTCGTCCTGGACGCGCCGCTGCCGCGACCGGTAAAAGCGGTCGAAGATATGCGGCAGGTCTTCCTCGGCGATTCCGATCCCGGTGTCCTTGATGTCGATCGTGACCGTCCGGCCGCTGCGCGCCAGGCCCAGGTCCACACGGCCGGACGCGGGAGTGTACTTCACGGCGTTCTCGAGCAGATTCGCCAAAAGTCGTTTCAGGTGCGCCGGATCGCCGCTCACGATCACCGGCCCGGTCGACGGCAGGCTCATCCGGATCCCTTTCGAGGCGGCGAACGCCTGGAGATCCTCGGACACCGAACGGATCACCTCCTGCAGGTCCACGGGCTTCATCTCGAGGCTGACCTTGTCGGAGTCCAGGCGGGCCAGCGTCAGCAGGCTGTGCACGATCCCGCGTATCCTCTCGATCTCGTGAAGGCCGCTGTGCAGGACCCGCCGGTATTCCGCCTCGGTGCGGTTCTTCTTGAGGGCCAGCTCGAACTCGCCCCGCGCCACGGTCAGAGGGGTTTTCAGCTCGTGCGAAATGTCCTGCACGATCTGCCGCTGGGCGTTGAAGGAGCGCTCGAGCCTCTCCACCAGGTCGTTGAACGTCTCGGCCAGCCAGGCGACCTCGTCGCGGGTGTGCGGAACGGGCACCCGCACGCTCAAGTCGTCCGGCCGGATCCGGCGGATGATCCGCGCGATCCGGTCGAGCGGCCGCAGCGCCGCGTGGACGAAGATCATGCTGGCGCCGCCGACGATGAGGAGCGTCACGCCGACCAGCATGAACAGGATCCGCCGCACGACCGCCAGCTCCTGCAGGAGCGGCAGCATCGAAGCGCGGACCCGGATGACGTACTGGACCTCCCGGTCGTTCAGGACCGGCCGGATGATCGCCCTGCCGGGAACGGCTCCCCTTGAAATCGTAATAACGCGTCTGGCCGCGCAGGACGTCCTGGAGGACCGGCGGCGGCGCGGGGGCCGGGGGCATTTCCGTCAGGGTCGAAGCGATCGACTTGCCCGAAGGATCGAAGATCTCGACGGTCATGCCGAAATCCCCGGCCGACGGCCGCGCCTCCCGCCCGGTCAGAAGTTCGGCGATCGCCTCGAACCGGTCCTCCTTCTGCTGGAACGTGGCGAAAAAAGCGCCCCACCCGCTGGTCTTGTACTTCTCGGTCTTGAGATACGTGCGCAAGGAGGCTTCCACGCCCTTGGCCTTCACTTCGAGCAGCGAATCCATCTTGCGGCGCAGGGCCTGGTCGAAATAAACGTGAAGCGACGTACTGAAGAAAAGGAGCGTGAAGAACAGGGCCAGGATATAGAACAGCAGATTGCGGAACCGGATGGAATGAAGGTAGAGTTTGGGCATGACGTCTTTCTACCCTTTGATCACGTAGCCGCGGCCCCGGATGGTGTGGATGAGCTTCTTCGGGTGGCCCTTGTCGACCTTGTTGCGCAGGTAATTGACGTACACGTCGATCACGTTGGAAGAGACGTCGAAATGCAGCCCCCAGACATGCTCGGACAGCATCGTGCGCGTCACCACTTCGCCGGAATGGCGCATCAGGTATTCCAGCAGGGCGAACTCTTTGGGGGTCAGATCCAGAGGTTTCTTCCCGCGTTCCGCGCGGTGCGCGATCAGGTCGACGACGAGGTCCCCCACCTGGTACAACGCGCCCGGGGTGTCGTTCTTGCGGCGCAGGAGCGCGCGCGCACGCGCCAGAAGCTCCTCGAAAGCGAAGGGCTTGGTCAGGTAGTCGTCGGCGCCCGCGTCCAGACCGGCGACCTTGTCGGGCACACCGTCCCGCGCGGTGAGCATCAGGATGGGAGCGCGGATCTTCTGCCGGCGGAAACGCCGGCAGAGTTCCAGACCGCCGATCCGGGGCAGCATGAGGTCCAGAAGGATCAGGTCGTAATCGTTCACGACCGCCAACTCGTCGGCCTGGTCGCCGTTCAAGGCGACGTCCACCGAGTACCCCTCTTCCCTCAAGCCGCGCTGGATGAACGTGGCGATCTTCTTTTCGTCTTCGACAACAAGGATCCTCATGATGGACCTCTACCCGCTATCCTGCCACCGGGAAGCCTCCCTGTCACGCGTGTCCCCTTTCCGGCTTTCACCCCCGGCTCGCCGCCGCCGGCGGGGCGTCCAGCGTCTGCTTCACCTTGCGGACCAGCAGATCCACCCCCATGGATTTGTCGAAGTAATTGTCAGCCCGGATGATCAGGCGTTTCTGCTCGTCGAGCGAGCGGACGCTCGCGATGATCACCCGGATCTCCGGGTTGTAGAGCCGGACGGTATCGTAGATCGCGTCGCCGTCCACGCGAGGCATCTGAAGGTCCAGAAGGATCAGGCGGATGTCCTGACGGTGCAGCAAGGTGTCGACACAATCCCTCCAGTCGGCGGCCTCGTCCACCCCGAAGCCCTCTTCTTCCAGGACCTTCCGGTAGATCGAACGGATCTTGGGATCATCGTCCACGATCAGGATCTGCTGTGTGACCGGCATCGGGGTATCTCCTCCATTAAGCCCTGCGCTGAGGACCAATGTAGCAAGACCTGGATTAGAGGATCATTAGACCTAGATTATTTTTTTCTAATGCTCGTCCCCGCCGGCGCTCAAAAAACGACGGTGAGCGAAGTTCCGAGGATCTGGGTCTCGTTCCAGTCGCGGCCCGTCTTGTCGCTTTTGACCATGTAGTACACGTCCAGGGTGACGTTCTCGATGAGCTTCTTCGTGACCCCGACCGAGACGCGATTCTGGTTCAGCTCGTCCTTCTTGAAGTCGTAAAAGATCTCGTCCGAGACGTACGGTGAGAATTCCGAGCCCCAAACCTTGACCGGCTTGGCGATCTTGAGCGCGTTCCGGTAACGCCACTTCTCCTTGTCGTCCACGCTGCGGTACTCGAAACGGTTGCGGTCGCTCCACTTGAGGTCCCACAGACCCCACTTGCAGGTCGTCTGGAGCTCGAGCCGGTTCTCCGGCACCCACCTCCCGGCAATGTTCTTCTCTTCGGCATAGAAATACGACGCAGCCAGGTCGAGGCTCTTCGACACCTTGTAACCGACCCCCTGGCGCGAGGCCAGATAGAAACTTTCCGAAACGTCGTCCCGCACCCGCCAGAGCGGGTTCCAAATGATCCGGACCTTGTTATTGAGGGGGTGCTCCAAGGTCACGCTCGCCCAATAGTTGACATCGTCCCGGGCATAGAGGGTCGAGGTTCCGAAGGTCAGCAGAAAAGCCGCGCCGGACAGGGCGGACAGGATAGCTTGGGTTCTTATCGCAACGCTCCTTATGAATAGGATAGCCGTTGCCACTCGCGGACGCTAAAACAAAAAACCCGTGCTGATCCATCAGGCACGGGCCGGGTAGACTCCTACCGACGCTTTAGCACATTTTCCGCCACATTTCGTGGCGGATCCGCCAAGCTTTCTGGCGGAGTATAGCGGAGCAAGTAGCCTTTTTAAATCGCCGCTTGGTACGGGGGATACTTTACGACCCGCAGGCCGGGCCTGTCAAGTCGGTATATTATCGGCTCCGGGCAGCGGGTCCGTGAGCCCCGGCGGGATGGTTCCCGGAAGCTCCTCGGGGGGAACGGTGCCGTCGGTCCGTTTGCTCAAGCGTTTGCTTTGCTTGGCCTCGCGTCTTTTCCGTTTCATTTCTTCTATCCGCCGCTTGTCCCGCCCGAAATTCTGCGCCACCCATCCCCTCCTTATTTATCGCCTCGCCAAAACGAGGCGGCCCGCAAACCCTCCGTCAAGACAGGCTATATGATACAAGTTTTTCGGACGAAAGGCTCGCGAAAACACGTAAAAACAGGGACCGGCCGCGATATCAGCGACGGGCCCTGCGCGACGTGTGCCCGTGCTCGCCCCAATAACGTGCCCGGATACTGGCTTCGGCGTCGCTTCGCGTCTTCGACGTGCCCACCACTTCGCCCGTATCCCGGCGAACGATCTTGTACGGCCTCGCTCCCGTCCCTTTCCTGACCAGATACGGCATCAAGGCACCCTCCTATTCCCGCGGCAATACGTTCATCGCAACAACCCGCCACGCTTACCGCACCACGGTCTTCGGGCGGCGGCCCGGCGCGCCCAAATGATCCGCAAACCATGCCGCGGCCAGGACGGCGACCCGCTCCAGGGTACCCGGCTCTTCGAAAAGATGCCCGGCACGCGGCACCACGACGAGCTCCTTGCACTCGGAAGCAAGTAGGGATAAAGCGCGTCGGTTCAGCTCCAGGACATCCGGATCATCCTCTCCGACGATGAGAAGGGTCGGGACCGTGACTTTCCGGAGCGTTCCAGCGTCGGCAAGGTCCGGACGGCCGCCGCGACTGACCACGGCCGCGACCGCTTCCGGGCGGGCGGCCGCCGCGGCAAGCGCGGCGGCGGCGCCGGTGCTGGCCCCGAAATACCCCACCGCGGGCGGTGGCACGGTCCGCCCACGCGACCAATCGGTCGCGCCGATCAGGCGTTCGGTCAGAAGGGGGATATCAAAGCGGTATTCGGCCGTCAGGACGTCCTGCTTCTCCTCGTTCCCCGTCAAGAGGTCGAAAAGAAGCGTCGCCAGACCGACCCGCTCGAGCGCCCCCGCGACGAACCGATTGCGGGGGCTCAGACGCCCGCTCCCGCTGCCATGCGCGAAGAGCACCATGCCCTGCGCGCCTTTTGGGACGCTCAAAACCCCTCTCAAGACCACCGTGCCCGCCGGGATCTCGACATCCGTGGAACGATCGCGCTTCATGGCCTTACTTCTTTCCCTTCCTGACCGCCGGCCGCTGATGCGATCTTTTGTCCGCTTCTTCTTTCAGCATCTGGAGGACCTCACTGTCCTCCACCTGTTCAAAAACGTCGTAGAACTGACCGACGCTCTGAAAATACCGCGGCGCCCGGAGGCAGATGACCCGGTCCGCCAGCGGCGCGAAACGCCCGATCGAGATCTCGGCGGCCACGGGGATCGCCGCGATGAGCTCGGCCGGACGCTCCTGCCGGGCCGCCCACAACGCAGCCTCCATCGTGAACCCCGTCGCCACGCCGTCATCGGTGACGATCACGCGTCTTTTTTCCAGAGGCGTGCGCGGAAGGACCCGGCGGTACGAGGCGAGCCGCCCGCGCAGGCGTTCCCGTTGGCGCGCGATCTCCTCGCGGAGGTATTCCCTATCCTCCGCCGCCGACAGACCGTTCATGAAAAGCTTCCCGGTCTCGGTGACCGCGCCGACGGCGAACTCGCTCTGCCCTTGCGCCCCGACCTTGTGCGTCATGATAACGTCCAACTCGCCGTCGAGCCGGCGGGCGATCTGGCGCGCCACCGGCAAGCCTCCCCGCGGGATCCCCAGCACAAGCGGCCGCGAGCCTTTGAGATCGCGCAACTAATCCGCGAGGAGCGTTCCGGCCTCCGTGCGGTCGGTGAACGTTTCGGAACTCCTGGAAAGGATATGACGCTCGATCATCCGGACACCCCTTCGTTCTGGACCGTTTCCGAGAACAACCTGTTCACGAACTATCTCCCCGCCCGATCTTCTGATTTATTTTCAGTATATCCCCCGGCCGAGGGATCATGAGTGACATCCATCACACTCCTCATTAATTTTACAGATCGCCCCTGCGGCATCTTCATAAGTCTAGTTGAATACATCGGATAAGTTTATACGCCGTGTCGAAATAAGTGGGCTCGGATATGCGGCGAGCGGGAACAACGAACGGGTTTTGGGTCTTCCGGCGCGGGGAGCGTGTCTGTGCCTCCGGGGCCGAAAAATGGGGTCCCAACATCGTCGAACACATGGGAACCTTTTGGAATCATGGCCATTATCATAGCATAAGGTTTATAGAAGAATCTCCCCGAAATGGCTGTTCAGAGATAGCGCCTTAGGCGATTGTCCGCCAAAATGGCCGATATTTGTCCAATTTGTCCGCTTTTATAGGCCATGGATGACCATAACGTCCGCATAGCCAAGGGCTTCTATAATATCTTAAGGAGGCGCGGCTCTCTCCTCCGAACTGCTTTATTCGACGAGCGGGGTCGCTCTCGCCAAGGACATTTTCGCTAGCGGCCCTTCGGGGCCATGAAACACCAGACCCAGAGTACGAGGAGGAATGCCGTGCCCGCCCCATGCGCCTGGAACGCGCGGATGCCGCTGAGGGCGTAAAGTGCTCCCGCCGAAAGCGCGAATGCGGCGGACGGCGCCCGCGAAGCGAGGAAGCAGACTGGGACGAGCGCGAGCGCAAAGACGTGCGTGCGGGCGACCGGCGTGAAGAGGATCGTCGTGAGGATGAGCGCCGAAAATCCAGCGGCCGGGTCCTTGATGGCCAGCGCCGCCGAGAGCGCGACGAGCGCGAGGGCCAGGACCGCGAAAATGACGCGTACCGTGCTTTCGGGCAGTTGGACCGGCGAAACGATCCGGTAGCGCCGGGCCGTGTAGACGGGCAGGTATTCGTGGTTCGCCTTTCCTGCAACGTCGCGCAGGAGGACGCGGTGGAGCGACGCGTCGAGCGCCTGGTTGCGGCTGTTCAGAAGTCCCTGAAGACGCCGCTGGTAACGCACGGCTTCCGCGCCCCGCTCGGGAGCGCCTGCTTCGGCCGCGAAATCGTCGTAATAGCGGAGTTTCTCCGGTTCGGCGGGCAGACCCGGGCCTTCGGAAAAAGCGACCGCGCTTCCCCATTCCCGCAAAAGCGCGAGATTGCGCTCGAATCCGAGGTTTGCGCCAGGCACGGCGACAAGCCACAGTGTCGCGCCGAGCGCCCACCCGAGCAAGACCTTCCATTCCCGGCGGACAGCGAAGAAAACGATGAGAAGGTACGGGGCCGCCTTCACGCTGGCTCCGAGCGCCATCAGTACGCCCGCCGGGATCGGCCTGTCCGCGCGGCGCCACAGGTAAAGTCCCGCGGCGAGACAGAAAAGGACGAAAATGTTGGCCTGCGCCATGACGAGGTTGTCGGCGAGGGTCGCTACGGCGAAAAACACCGCAAACACCCGCGTCGCCGGCGATGCACCCGGCGGAAAAAGCGCCAGAAGCAGGCGGCATGACGCGGCAAAGAGCACCGTATTCAACGCGAACCAGAGCGCGTGCGCGGGCAGATAAGGCAGCGCGGCGAACGGGGTGAAGAGCACGGCGAAGACGGGCGGATAAAGATAGGGGCTCTCGACCGCCTCGCGATAAGGGCTCCGCCCGGCGATGAGGTCGCCCGCAGCCGAATAATAAGCGTCGAAGTCGGAGGAGCCTTTGACGGCCTTACGGTGCGCCGCGGCGAAGCAGGCGATCAGTAGAACGGCCGCCAGCGCGATTGCGGCCGCCCGGCGGCCGCGCGGGGGCTTCACGGGCTGGCGAATGCCAGCAGCGCCAGGGCTCCGAACGCCAGTACGGCGCACACCAGAAGAAAAAAAGACCGTATGGGGGTCCAATCGATCCGGGGCAGGAATCGTCTCAGGCTGCGGGGCGGCCGCACCGGGTGCGGCTCGGAAATCGATCGCTTGCCGAAAACCATCTCGATCGTCTTCTTGGAAAGTAAAAGCTTTGTGTAAACAGAAGTGCGTGCGCGGCCCCGCAAAAGCGCGTACGCCAGGCCGCCGCGAACGAAATAAATCAGGTGCTTGAAGAGAAGCAGTTTTTTCACCGCGAGAGCTCCCGCCGGCCCGAAATGCTTGCGCGAAAAATGAATCTGGCTCCGGCGATATTCGACCTGGGCACGTAGGCGGTTTTTCGACGCCGACACGCCGCCATGGTGGAGCGCGCGGACGGCGGGCTCATAAAGGACCTTGTACCCTTTTTGCTGGATGCGGCGGCAGAGGTCAATGTCCTCGAAATACATGAAAAAACCTTCGTCAAACAGGCCCGCTTCCAAGAGCACGCGCCGGGGCGCCATAAAGCAAGCGGCCGTGATCCAGTCCGCCTGCTTCGACGCCACGCACTGCATCTCGACGTAGCGCACCGCCCGGGGATCGCCGAGCGATAATCCCCGGTGAGCCATCTTGCGGATCACTTCGCGCAACAGCGACGGAAAATATCCCCAGGACCATTCGAGCCGGCCGTCGGCGTTCTCAAGACGCGGCCCGACGGCGCCGACGGCGGGTTCCGCGTCGAGCGCACGCATCATCCGGTCGAGCGCAGGCTCGAGGAGGTGGGCGTCGCTGTTGAGGAGCAGCACGTATTCGCCGCGGGCGTTGTGGATACCCAGATTGTTCGCGGTGCCGAAACCCAGGTTGCGGCCCGTTTCGATGCATGCCGCCTCGGGGCAGGCCTGCCGGATCACGTCGAGGCTGCCGTCGCGCGATCCATTGTCGACGACGATGACCTCGAACCCGCACGACGGCGGGAACGCGAATATCGATCGGACCCCTTCGATTGTGTGGTCGGGAGTTTCGAAATTGACGATAATGACGCTGAGGCGCGGGCCGTTGTTCATGGGATACGATTATACAACGAGCCTTCGAGGACTGTCTGCACCGCTCGCGCCGCCTCGGACCACCGGAACCGGCGCGCATTTTCGAGGCCCCGCCGCTCCAGATCGTCGCAGTACCGGGGGTCCGCGAGCAAGGTTTCCATCGCCGAACTGATCTCGGCCGCACCGGAGCCGGCGGCATAATGAACACTGTCGCCCGCGATCTCGACGAGCGACGAGTTTTTCAGCGTAAGGACGGGCAGTCCGCGGCGCTGGGCCTCCACGACGGGGATGCCGAAACCTTCATATAAGGACGGGTAGCAGAAAAGGTCCGCCTCACCGTATGCGGCGCGAAGCTCGGACTCGTCCACGTAACCGCGGAACCGGACGCGGTCCCCGACCCCGAGATCTCGTGCGAGCGCCTCGAAGTCCTTGCGGGGCCTCGTGCGATTGTCGCCGACGACCGTGAGCGATAGCGCGGGGTAGCAGTCTTTCAGTGCCGCGACCGCCCTGAGGAGATTTTCCACGGGTCGTCGGTTCAACAGGCTTCCCACGAAAAGAACACGGCCACGGGGCGTCCCGGCCGGCCGCACCTTGGCGCATCCGTTCTCCGGCACGTGGTCGGCCCCGGCGTAGATCCGGCTTACCCGCGCCCCGGGAACGCTGAGGAACCGCCCCAAGTCCTTCGTCGTCGCGTCGGAGAGCGTGATCAAGCGGTCCGCGCGGTGCGCGGAGACGGCGGTCTTCCACCGGCGCACGAGCGCCTCGCGGGCCGAAAACCAGCAGGGGTCCACGAAGAACGTGAGGTCGTAGATATTGACAACATTTTTCCATCCGCCGCGCGCGCGGGAACACGAACCTCCCGCGCCCCAGAAAACATCAATGTGGTCCTCTTTCAGGCGGCGAGGCAGGAGCATTTGCTCCCACCAGAGATCCGGACACGCGTCGGGACCGAAATGTGCCGACCGTACGCGCCTCTCTTCGAGAAAAGAAAGGTCCGGCACGCGCGTCTTGAAATAAAGAGTGACGTCATGGCCGCGAAAAAACGCGGTGTCCCAGTTTTTCAGGATCTCGGAGAGATAACGGCCGACGCCGGTGGATTCCCGCTCGATTTCGCGCGCGTCGACGGCGATCTTCACGGTGCGAGCGTCTCCTCTGGATAAACGAAATCAAAACCATTCAGGATGCCGCCGCAGATGACGTCCAGCCCCGGGTCCCGCCCGGGGGCCAGCGCGTCCGGGTCACGGACCTCGGCGCGCAGAGGAGGCCAGAGCCCCTCGCGTTCGACGAGCGCGGCGACGGGGATCATGCGGCGGAAGAAGAAATGGAATGCGTACTTTCGCGCCCTTTCGTGCGTCGCGGGATCGAGCTTCTTTCTGAAGGGCAGTCGTACCAGGAGCGCGCGGTATTCCTCGACCGAAGAGGCGTCGAAGCCGATGCCCTTGTTGCGCATCCACGCCTCCCCCGCGACGATGACCGGCACGCCCCGCGCGGCAAGTTCCACGCCCATCTTCGTGCCGTAGATGAGCGCGCAATCGCATTGCTCCGCGAGCGCATACGTGTTTTCCTTCTCTTCCGGCCCGACCACGAACACGTTCGCGGGCAACGACGGATATCTTTTCCGGATCGCCTCGTCCGCCCGCTGCCTGGAGCGCGGCGTCCCAAGCGTCTCGGCGGGATGGATGCGGACGACGAGCTGTAGGTCGGGTCTTTCGCGGAAGCGTTCGACCGTCTCGAAAATCCAGTCCATCATGCCCGGAAACGCGTTCGTCGGGTAATGCAACCTGGCGTCCCAGGCCACGTTGGTCAAAAGAAGCGCCGTCGGCTTTTGGGTGGAAAATCCCGGACGCGAAAATGCGGCGCGTCCTCCGTGCCCGGAGCCGCCGTGCTGGAACGAAATCCAGTCTTCTCCGCCGTGCCGCCGGCTCTCGAGATAATGCTCGAGCCGTTCGTCAAGCGCTGCGTTCCAGCGCATGTTTTCCCAGGCCGAAATATTCTCCTGCATGAGCGTGTAGTGGTACGTATCGCCGTGGCTGAAGATGAGCCGTTTTTTACGGTAGGCGGGATTCCAGTTCACGACGCGCGCGCCGGCGGCCCGCGCGACGTCGCCGATCACCCCTTGCGGGACATAGATGCCGTGGTGAAACACGCTCACGTCGTAACGCTCGCGGGCGAAGAGCCGCTCGACCGCGTCCGCGGTAAGGAGCGCGGCCTCGAAGTAGCGCCGAAGCGCCTCCTCGCCGAGCGCCTCTCCGGCGAGATCGCCGCGCGCGAAAAAGCGGAGCGCGCCTGCCGTCGCGTGCTCGCCGAGGCGCACGCCGCCCTTTTCGTAACGGCCGATCCCATCGAGCGGGGTCGTGCGTGCCTTCGCGCGGATGCTCAGGATTTCGTCTTCGCCGAGGAGGGACCCGATCCGATGGATGGGAAGCGCCAACGGGCCGTAACTTTTTGCGGCCGAGTCCAGGCACGCCTTGCAGAGCGAACGGCGCGCCGCCTCGGAGATCCTTCCGTCCGGCGCGGCGAGGTCCGCGTACGTCTGCATCTGGCAGGCCGGGAGGACGCCGTCGCAGAGGAGGAAGTGCACCTCGGCCCCGCGGAGCGTGAGCGCGGCCGCCAGGAGCCCTTCGACGGGCGTCACGGCCTCATGGCCCCCGGTCGACGTGGCGATCAATATTTTTTTGCCGCGGCCCGCGGCATTTTGGATCGATTCCGCCCACCGCGCGGCGTGCCGTTGCGTCAAAGGACGCCAATCGGTCCGCGGCACGAAAGGATCGCGGAGACGTTTGGAGAGTTTGGAGCGGACGTCCGAAAGCATCACGAATTCGGGACCATGGCCGGCGAGCCGGAAAGCGCGCGCAAGATCCTGTCGGCGAGAGATTCGGCGTCGAGCGCATGAGCCTTCAGCGCCTCGCGGTTTTCGCCGCATTGCGCGATACCCTCGACCCCGAAACGCCACAGCCGCGTGCCGAGTCCCAGCCCGGCGATTTCGGCGGCGAGCATTTGCCCCTGGCCTCCCGCGACCGCGTGGTCGTCGACGGAAAACGCGTGCGCGTACGGCGCGAGCGTCGTCGCGAGCCATTCCTGGTCCACGGCATTGAGCCACGGAAGGTCGATGACCTGCGCGCGGACCCCCGAGGCGTCGAGCCGGACAGCCGCGTCCCACACTTCGCTCAGCATCACCGGGCCGTAGGCGAAAATCAAGGCGTCATTTCCCGGACGAAGCGAAACGCCCCGCCCTTTCCGGAAACGGTATTCGGCCGGCGGCGTGAACGCGGGCTCGACCGCGACGTGCGAGAGCCGCAGGTACGTCGCGCCGAGATTGTCTTCGACGGCCCAGCGGAACGCGTCTTCGAGCGCGGCCGCGCAGGAGGGCTGAACGAGCGTGAGCCCCGGCACCGCCGCGAGCACCGAAACGTCCCTCACCGCCTGGTGCGAATGCCCGGGCGCCGCGGGCAGGAGCCCCGCGAGTGTCGCCGTGTAGATGATTTTCGTCTTTTCCGTCGCGTTGGCGAAGATCTGCTCGTTGGCGCGCGCGCTCAAAAACGACGCGAACGAATGCACGACCGGCACAAAGCCGCGCAGCGCCAGTCCCCCGGCTACGGAGACCATGTGTTGTTCGGCGATGCCGCATTCGAAGAACCTTGCGGGAAAACGTTTTTCGAACCCGAGGAGGCCGCAGTCCTTCGCAAGGTCCGCGTCGAGGATGACGAGCTTCGGCTCCTTCTCTCCCCAGGATTCGAGGACGCGCGAATAATGGTCGACGAGGCCCAGCGGCTTGGGTGCGGACGGCCGCGGCGGGGCGGCACGCTCCTCGAACCGCACCGGCTCCATGCCCAGCGCGGCCGCGGCGCGCTCGACGCGCTCGCGGAGCTCCGCGAGCGCGCGCGCATATTCGTCCGGGGGCAACGCGCCGCTGTGATACCGGTAAAGGCGCTCGCCGACCTTGAGCGCGCGGCCCTCGGCGAAAGAGACGCCCTTCCCCTTCACCGTGTCGGCGAGGATCACGCTGGGTCCGCCAGTCTCTTTTTTCGCCGTCTCCAGCGCCCGCGAGAACGCCGCGAAATCGTGGCCGTCGCAGCGCAATACGTTCCAGCCGAAGGCCCTGAATTTTTCTTCGAGGTCCGGCAGCGGGCACACCGCATCGAGCCAGATGTCCGATTGGATCTTGTTGTGGTCGACCACGACGGTGATTTCGGAGAGGCCGCGATTGGACGCCGCGAGCGCCGCCTCCCACATCTGCCCTTCCTGCCATTCGCCGTCGCCGGTCAGCACGTAATACCGCCGCGCGCGCCCCTGGAGGCGGCCGGCGAGCGCCATCCCCTGCGCTTTCGAAAGACCCATGCCGAGCGACCCCGTGTTCGCCTCGACGAACGGCGTGCCGACGTCGGGGTGGCCGGGAAGACCGCCGAGCCGCCTCAAGGAATCCATAAGGCGCTCATCGAGGAACCCCATGGCGACGAGCACCGCGTAAAATGCGGGCGCGTCGTGGCCTTTCGACGAAAAACAGACGTCGTGCCCGCCCTCGGCAAATTCGGCGGCCGTGCGGGGCAGGCGCAGTTCGTGGAGATAAAGCCAGGACAGGACGTCCAGACTGCTGAAGCTCGACCCGAGGTGGCCCGATCCCGCGCGCTGGATCATGTAGAGCGCGTTGACGCGGCAGAGGTCGGCGAAGAGAGCGGCCTTCGCGAAACGGTCGCCCTCGCGGGCCCCGGCCCTCAGGCGCTCGAACTCCCTGACGGGAACGAACGCGGGGCCTAGCACGCTTTCACTCCGCTCGGCGCGCGCGAGACGCGGGGAAGTTTCGCCTGACCGCTCGCGACCAGGTGCTCGGCATACCAAAAATCTTTTTCGTCGTTGATATCATAGCCCTCAAATCCCCGGGTCAGGAACGGCATGGCGGTTCTGCCCGCGATCGAGCGGTCCTCGAACACGACGCGCGTCTCTGCGATCTCGAGGCTCGCGTTCTGGGCGTACACTTCCGGGAGCGCCGCGTACTGGATACTGTGCATCGGCGCGGCCGGGTCCTGAGGCAGCAGAGGCTTCATGCGCTTCCCTTCCACGATCCACATTTTTCCGGGATGCTGTCGGCATTTCTCGACCGCCCGGATGGAATCGACGCCGGTTTCGGCGGCGAACTCGTCCCACGCGCGGCGGATCGTCTCGGACGTCCTGAAGGGACTCGTCGGACGCAGGATGGCGAAGCGCTCGTACGTCTCACCGCCCTCCTTCAGGTGATGCAGGGCGTCCTCGAGCCACTCGATGTCCATCGAGCGCTCCCCGGCCATCGCGGCTGGCCTCAGGAACGGGACCTCAGCGCCGTAATGCCGCGCGGCTTCGGCATAACGCTCCGAGTCCGTCGAGACGATGACCTTCGAAAAAAGGCCGCTGTCGAGCGCGGCCGTCACGCTGTAAGCCAGGAGAGGGTGCCCCGCGAGCGGGCGCACGTTTTTGTGGGGAGCGCGCTTGGAACCGGAACGGGCGGGAATGAACGCGACGGCGGAATGCGGCATACCTAGGCCTTCGAGGGATCGAAGTTCACGACCACGTTTTTCAGCTCCGAATAGACGTCGAGCGCCTCGGCGCCGGGCTCGCGCGTGCCGTTGCCGGACTGCTTGAGCCCGCCAAACGGGACGTGCGGTTCGCTGCCGAACGTTCCCCCGTTCACCGAAACGACGCCCGCCTGGACGCGCTGTGCGTATTCGTGGGCGCGATGGAGACTCTGCGTGTGGATCGCGCTCGTAAGGCCGTAGGGAGAGTCGTTGGAAAACGCGATCGCCTCGCCAAGGCCCTTCACGCGGTAAAGCGCGGCGACGGGCCCGAACAATTCGCAGGTCGAGATCTCCTCCGCGGGCGCGGCGCCTTCGAGCAGCGTCGGGGCCATGTAATAGCCGGACGCGTGCGCCGGGCCGGTCAACCGGCCGCCGCCCGCGAGGACCTTCGCCCCACCCTTCCGGGCGCGTTCGACGGCCGCAAGCACGCGCGAAAGATGCTCCTCGCTGATCAGGGGGCCGAAATCGTCCCCTTCGGCGACACCGGCGCGGAGCCGGGCCGCGCGCTCGACGAGCTTCGCGCGGAACGTCTCGTAGACCGCGTCGAACACGAGGATGCGGCTCGCCGACGAACAGCGTTGTCCGGCGTTCGAGAACGCGGAAAGGACCGCCCAGTGGACGGCCTTCTCCAAGTCCGCGTCGTCGCAGACCACGAAAGGATTTTTTCCTCCCAGCTCGAGCGAGACGCGGCAGAAACGCTCGGCAGCCTTCATCGCGACCGCGCGGCCGGCCACGGCCGACCCGGTGAAGCTCACGACGCCGACGTCCGGATGCGCGACCAGCGCCGCGCCCGCTTCGGAACCCAGGCCCTGCACGACGCTGAACAGGCCGTCGGGAAGGCCCGCTTCGCGCGCGAGGCGCGCGAACGTCCAGGCCGTCGCCGGAGCGTCCTCGGCGGCCTTGAGCACAGCCGCGTTGCCGCAGAGAAGCGCCGGAAAAAGTTTCCAGGCGACGTTCGCCACGGGCGTGTTGGCCGGCACGATGAGCCCCGCGACGCCGATCGGCTGGCGGACGACGGAAATTTCGCGATTGGGCACGGAGCTGGCGACCGTCCTGCCGTGATAGCGCTGGCCTTCGCCGGCGAAATAAACCGCCAGGGCGACGGCACCGTCGGTCTCGCCGAGCGCGGCCGGAAGCGTCTTGCCGGTTTCGAGAGCCGCCGTGCGCGCCACTTCTTCGCGCGCGGCCTTGACCCGCGCCGCGAACTCTCCGAGGCGCGCGGCCCGCGCCGCGACCGGCAGGTCCGCCCACGCCGGCTGGGCGGCCTTCGCCGCGCGCACCGCGTCCGCGATCTCAGCGGCGCCGGAGCGCGCCACGCGGCTGAGCGGCGTTCCGTCGTGGGGATTTTTCTTGATGAACGTGGCGGGTGCGTTTTTTTCGGCGCCGCCGATCCAATTGGGGACTTCGCGGATGGCCGCCGGGGCCTCATCCTTCATTTTCACCATGCGGTCCACCCCCCGTCGATCACCAGATTGGAACCCGTCATATAGGAAGAAGCGTTCGAAAGCAGGAAAAGCACCGCGCCGTCGTATTCGTCGGGCTTGGCCATGCGCCCCATGGGAACGCGCCCGGCGTACCCCTTGAGGAATCGGGGGTCCTGTCCGTCGAGGACCCCTCCAAGCGTCAGGTTGTTGACACGCACGTTCCGCGCAGCCCAGTACGTCGCCAAATACCGCGTGAGATTCAAGAGCGCGGATTTGGACGCGGAGTAAGCGGCCGGCTTGAAAAACTGCTTGCCGCCCTTGGAACGGTATCCGTAAATCCGCTGGTCGGGCGACACCATGCCGTACACGGAGTTGACGTTTACGATCGAGCCGCTCCCATTTTTCGCCATCGCGCCGCCGACGACCTGGCAGGCCTGGAACACGCCTTTCAAGTTCACATCCATCACGCGGTCCCATTCGCCGGCCGGATAATTTTCGAACGGGCCGTTCGCCTCGGCGGGGCTGTCCGGCGGCGAATCCAGCGCCGCGGCGTTGATCAGGCCCTGCGGCCGCCCCCAGCGTTTTTCGACGGCCGAGAGCGCCTTTTCGAGGGAAGCCCTGGAAGTCACGTCGGTCCGCGCGAAGAAGAATGATTTTCGCCCGTAGGGGACCTCGAGAAAGCGATCGAGGCCCGAAGGAAATTCCGCGTTGTCGAGCACGGCCACCCGGGCGCCGCCGCGGACCAGCGCGCGCGTGAAATGCCGCCCGAGCCTGCCGATCCCGCCGGTCACCATGACGATCTTCCGGGAAACGTCGAATGGATTTTTCACCCGCCGCCCTCTTTTCAAAGGTTGTCTATGAACTTCGCCTGGGACCGGTGGAAGAACCAGGCTCCCGAAACGAAGACGAGCAGGATGACGAGAACCCCCGCCGAGAGAGACGCAGCATCCATGTGCCCCCGGCCCAAAAAGCTCCATTTGAAACCCTCGATGACCGGCGTCATGGGGTTGATCATCGCGGCGAACCTCCATTTCTCCGGGACAAGGGACAAAGGATAAATGATCGGCGTCGCAAACGACCACACCTGCAGCGCGTAAGGAAGGCCGAAACGGACGTCCCGGGTCTGTGAATTAAGCACGGAGGTCCACAAACCGATTCCCAGGGCAAAAAAAGCCGCCAGGAACACGAAGAGCGGAAAAAGGAACAAACGCGGCCCCGTGCCGATATAGGCCTTGCCGTCCGAGACCGAGAAAAAAATACAGGCCCCGACGAGAACCATGAAATTCACCAGAAACTGGACCACTGCGGGCGCCAGGCTCGTGATCGGAACGATCACCCGTGGAAAATACAGCTTCGTGATGAAACGGCTGCCGCTGCCCAGGCTCCGCGTCACCATGGCTAGCGAATTCGCGAAAAGGCTCCACACGCTCATCCCCGCAAGAAAAAAAAGAATGTAGGGGACGCCGTCCGACGGCACCTTGAGGAGCGAGCTGAAAACGGCCGCGGAAACCAGCGCCGGGACGAGCGGCTGGATCACGAGCCACAACCAGCCGAGGGACGTCTTCCGGTAACGCGCCTTGATGAAATTGCCCGCAAAAAACGGAAACAGGTGCCGGTACTGCCGCAATTCCCCGAGCAGAAAAGAAAACGAGGCCGCCCGCGGCTGGATCAGGATCCGCGGCCGTTCCCCCGTGAGCGTCGCCTCCTCAGTCATCGGCATGGCGCAGCGCGGCCTCCCCGGTCAGTGCGGGCTGGACATTCCCCCACGCGAGTCGCGGCGCGATCACGCGGGGGGACCGCCTTTGATCCAATTCGTCGCGGAACGCGTCGTCAGTCTCATACACTTGAAAGTTAAGCGCCTCATAAGCGACGATCTTCCGATGGATCGTCCGCCCCTTGTCGTCATGGACCACGGCGACGAAAGCGTTCACGCCGTAAACGATGTCGGCGAGCAGGCGGGCCGGCACCCGGCAGGCCGCTTTGTAGACGCCGGGGGCCGCCACGCGAAAATTCTCCGGCTGCATCGACCGGAACACGGTCACGCCGCCGGCCTGCAGGTCGAACCCGCAGCGAACATGAATGTTTGTCTTCGACATGCGGAACGTGAGCTCGACAAAGAAATCCGCCGACGTTTTGGCGGCGCCGATCCCGCCGCCATGAGCGTCCGCGAGACCGACGGAAACGATCTCCCCGTATTCGCTGAAAGGCCCTTCGGTTCTTCCCGCTTTCGTCGCGGGAGCGGCCTGGACGGCGCTCGCGTAATTTTCGATGACGCGATCCGGCGCGCCCTCGTCCACTATTTTTCCTTCGTCCAGACGGATGCATCGGCCGCAAAGACGCTTCACGGCGTCCATGTCGTGCGACACGAAAAGAACGCTCGTCCCCTGCTTTCCGATTTCGCGCATGCGCTCCATGCATTTTTCCCGGAAGCTCAAGTCCCCTACCGCGAGGACTTCGTCGGCCAGCAGAATATCGGGATCCATGTTGACGGCGACCGAAAAAGCCAGGCGCAGGTACATTCCGCTGGAAAAATGCCGGAGCGGGAGCCCGTCCACGAATTTCTCCAGCCCCGCGAAAGCGATGATGCGGTCAAAATGGCGCTTCACCTCCCGTGGGTTTAAGCCGTAAATGGCCGCGTTCAGGAAGATGTTCTCCCTCGCCGACAAATCGGGCTGGAAACCGATGCCCATCTCCAACAGCGAAACGGCCCTGCCGTTCAAAATGGCCCTGCCCGCCGTGGGAGGCGTGATGCGTCCGAGGACCTTGAGCAGGGTCGTCTTGCCGGCCCCATTACGGCCGATAATCCCGAGCGCCTCGCCCGGCCGGACCGTGAAGGAAACGTCCCTCAAGGCCCAGATCAGCATGGAAGACTTTTTCACCGTGTAGCACTTGCCGAGACTTTCCGCCGCGATGCTATTCAAGGATGGGAGGACTCCAGTTTTTCGCCGTGCCATGCGCGGCGCATCTCGGAGGTGACCATGACGGCGAGCTTCCGGCGGGCCTCCTGGCGAAGGTGCTCGGTCGCGTTGTCCGGAGTGAAAAAATGTCCGGAGCCGAAGGCCGCCGAATGGTCGCTCAAGCGGATGGCGGGCGCGGCGGCATCGAGCGCTTCCGCGATCCGCCGCTTGTTTTCGGCGACTCTCGACGCGAAGAGCCCGCCCAGAAGCCGGTTTCCGGCCTCGAAGTTGATCGGCGTGAAATATAAAGAGAGGGAAATGCCCTCGGCCGGCAGGCGCTGGGCCGCCCATCTCAAGTCCTCGAGCAGAGGGTGTCCCTCCCCGATCCGGTGCGCATAATGAAAAAGGAACACGTTCATGAGCCGGTGGCGCCGGCCCGCGGGGTCCTCGGGGCTGGTCTTGATGAGCCTTCGAAACTCCCCGGCCGTCCTGAACGGGGACGGGGGCAAATGCGCAGGCATCGCGTCGAACGCTTCGAACGAAACGTCTTTTTCCGAGAGCCCGGGGACGTCGACGGCGGGACCCGAAGGATCCGCGGCATACCGCTTCAAGATTTCGATCTCACGCTCGTAGCGCCAGAGGGGATTCAAGTACCACGCGGGCGAAAAGGAGCGCAGATTGACGGAAAGGATGACGCTGCGGGGCCGGTGTTTCATCCGCAGGACGGCCTCCAGGAGACGGCGGTAGACGGCCCAATGCCAGCCCGGGCGCGAAAAGCACTCCGTGCGCCCCCAATCCTCGAGTTCCTCCTTGAGCATTTCTCCGAGGAGGGCGCGGTCCGTGTCATCACGCGAGATCCGCTCCAGCACCGAGTCCCCCAGACAAAGGATTTCGGGCGGTGGAGAGCCGCCGCCGAAACAGGCTTCGAGCCGGACCAGGTCGGGATACGGCATCGCTTAATGAACCTCGGCTTTTTCCAGCAGCATTTTTTCGATGCGGCGCGCGGCCGCATGGGGCTTCAACAAAACGGCCTGGCCGGTGGACAGCGCCAATGACGTCAGGCCGGACTCGCGGCAATATTCGTCGACGGCGCGCTTGGCTCCGGGCCAGGCCGGGGAGGCGTAATCGTCGCAGACCAGCACGCCGCCGGGCACGAGACGCGGGTAAAAATATTCGAGGGAAGATTTCGTGGCGTGATACAAATCGACGTCCACGTGGACGAATTTGTAGGCTCTTTCGGGGAGTCCTTCGAACGTCTGCGGGATCCATCCCGGGTAGTAGCGGATCCCCGGAAAAAGCGAGAGATTCCGGCGCACGGTTTCCAGCGACGCGGAAAACTTTCCTTCGGTCCGCGCGGCCTTTTCCGCGGACAGGCCGTCCTCCGGGGCGGGGGCCGGCAGCCCCCGGAACGAATCGAAGATATGGAACCCTTCGCCGGAGAACCCGGCATCCTTCTGCCGGGCGTAGCGGCACAAAAGGTAAGAAAAAAATCCGTGCCAGCACCCGCATTCAACCATGTCCCCTTCCAGGGAGAGCGTCTGACGGAAAAATTGGATCGAATTGTAGAGCCTGGGCTTTTTTCGCTGTTTCAAATCTTCGATGCCGATCCGGCCGAGCCCTTCCCTATAGAGGGCATCGTAATGAGGGTCTCCGCCCTGCATCAAGAGCAGGTCTCGCGCGGGCAGCAGTTTGGCTGTTTTGCTCCCGGGACTGGTTTTTTTCGAGGCGCCCGTCGTTTTTTTCTCGGACCAAAAACACAAGGCTCCCAAAAAGACGAACGGATACGCCACCGCGCGGATCAGGGAAAAAAGCGCGTTTTCTCCGGGAAGAGAAACTTTCGGCCGCTTCAGGAGGTCTTCGACGGCCCGCACGACGAAAGGAGTGGCAGCGGCGTCCAATCCGTGGGGCCGGACGAATTTTTGTATGAACGCGCCGATCCTCTCCGCGCCGCGGTCCCCGCCGTCGAAGAGGGCCGCTTTCAACTGGCGGAGATGCTCTTCCAAAGATCCCGCAACCGATAGAAGGCCGCCGTCCTTGAGATGATGGAAATGAAGCGTCCCCTCCTGGGTCTGCTTGAATTCGTCCGCTAAGACGGTAAAAACCAGCTTTCGGTGGATGCCCGCTTCGATCATGGCACTGGTGTTGATCCCTACCACGGCGGCGGCATGGCGCAGCGTATGAAAATAGTCCGTTTTCTCCTCTTCGCCGAAAGGATAGGGCAATCCCGTCCATTTGGGGTAGACGGCGACGTTCTTGAAGGCGCGCGACTCGAGCTTTTCCCAGCTTTGCGGGTTCGCCGGATGAGGGCGAATGAGCGCTCCAAAACGGTCGAAGGCCGGGTCTTGGCGGATCCGTCGGAGCCACTCCTGAATGAACGAAACTTCCTCCCGGGCGATGAAGCCGGAGGAACAGGTATAAACGAGGAAATCCTCGCAGCCGCCCAAACCGGCCCTCGCCATGAATTCTGTTTTGGAAAGAGAAGGCGTCCTCTCGAACCACGCGTCGAATGTCTGGGCGCCCGTGACGACGATTCTGGAAGGATCGACCGAATGATACCGGACGGCCTCGTGCTTCTGGAATTCGTTCCACACGAGCACCGCGTCGGCGTCGGCCTGGATCAGGCCCTTGTTCGTCAGATTGTCCCAGCTGGCCACGCAGATCATGCTTTTGATGCCGAGCGCCTTCGCGGCCTTCGCGTAATCGATGAACGGCGTGTTCGAATCCACGAGCGGAGTGAACATCACGAGGTCCGGCCGGTGATTTCTCAGGTAGCCGGCGGCGGTCCGGTGAACGGGAAAAAGGGGCTCCAGGCCCTTGAGGAGCCGGATCCAGAACGCGGGCCCGCCCATCCGGACCAGAAAGCGCGACGCCGTGAAGGCCAGCGACGACGGAAGCCGCCTCTCCGCGCGCCTTCTCAGCTTCTCCACGCCGGCGTAATCGGGATGAAAATAGCGCAGGTAATCGATCAGGCGGCGGCTCAAGTCCGCGAAGCGGCTCCAGAGGCCGGAGCGCCTCACGTCCGGTAAAAAGTCGAACGTCACGCCGGGAATGTCGAACATCGCCTTCATGCGCGATTCGTCGAACGGCTTGCGCGGCAGACGGTCGAACGCGAAATGGATCGCATGCCCTTCCCGCGCCAGGAGCCGAAGCGCCTTCTCATAATGTGCGATGTAGGAATAAAATCTCATGCAAAAAACGATTTTCATACGCTCAGAGCCCTCTTCTTTTTGCCCGGCCGGACTTTTCCGGGAAACATTGCGTAGCGCCCCGTCTTCAACCCTTGGTTCATCCGCTTCCCGACGCTCCAGAACCGGATAAGCGCGAAGCGCTTGATGCGCCAGTAACCGTACCGGATCCGCCGGCGTTTTCCAGCTTCCGACAGAAACGCATCGGCTTTCAAAAGCTCCCGCTGCAAACGGACCTTCACGGCGCATCTTACGCGATCCAAGATGACGCGTTTGAAGACCTTGAGCAGGCCGAAGACCGACAACCGCGAACGGTGCTTGAAAACTTCCCAAGCGTAGTGGAAAAGACAAGCCGGCAGCAGGAACATTTTCCGGTGCCAAGGCACGAGGTCCGACCGCAGCGTCGTCGCGCCTATCGAATGGATCGTCCTCCAGAAAAGCGAGCGGTAATCCTTCCCGCCCTTGCGCCGGAAAACCGCCTCTTCCGGATAACGCTCTTTAAGCGGTATGGAATGGATCCCGTGGCGGTGCAGTATCTCGTCCACGCAGCGTATCGGCGCGGACAGGCAGACCATGGTCATGAAGACGCGGTCCCAGGCCGGGATGTCCGGAAAAAACCGCGAGGCTTTCCGAATGAATTCCCTGCGAAAAAGGCCGTAGAGGAACAAATTGAACTTGAGCGGGGACGTGAGTTTGAGGGCTATGCTGAAATGGGTCTTTCCGTTCGGCGAGTCCTTTCCGACGAAGCGCTGGACGTCGAAAAGCGTCCCATCTTCGTGGACGCGCTCGAAAGCGGTCATCGCGAGTGCCGCCTCGGGATGCGCCTCCATTTCCTCGACGAGCCTGCGGACGAACGCCGGCTCCCACCCATCGTCCGCTCCCGCCCACATGAAATACTCGCCGCGTGCGAGGTCCAAAACCGTTTGAAAATTTTTCAGCACGCCGACGTTCCTGTCTTGCCGGTGGACCCGGATGAAAGGGTATTTTTTGGCGTACGCCTCGCAGATCTCGAGCGTGCGGTCGCGCGAGGCGTTGTCGGAGCAAACGATCTCGATACGGGGATAGTCCTGGGCGCAGAGCGATTCGAGCGCGCGCGCGACGTAGCGTGCGCCGTTGTACACGGGAAGGCCGATGCTCACCAGCGGGAATTTGGCGACTGACGTTTCGCCCGGCGGGGCCTGCAGAGTCACTTGAGAATCGGGCATGCCAACGCTTCCTTGAATGCGGTCGAGGCGCGACGGGCCTGCGCGCGGGTCAGGTTCAACGGGCTCGGAAGGTTCATGCCGCGGGCCGAGACGCGGTAGGCGGTCCGGTTGCGCTCGCGCGCCCCGCTCGCTTCGGGCGCGTCCGCGTACGCGGGCAGCGAGCTGAGCGGGTGAAAAAAAGGGCGCGAGTCTACTCCCTTTTCCGCCAGGCGCGCCATCACGTCCTCCTTCGCCGGCCCCTGCACGTCCCACACGGCCGTCGTCATCCAGTAGCTGTTCTTCGTCGCGGGCGCCTCGGCGTTGAGCACGACGCCGTCCAGGCCCGCGAGGTCCTCGTGGTACCACGAATGGATTTCGCGCTTCTTGCCGACGAGCTCGTCGACACGTTCGAGCTGCGCCAAGCCCAGCGCCGCCTGGAGCGCGCTCATCTTGTATTTGAACCCCACTTCGAGGTTGCGGAACATGCGGTCTCCCGGCGCGCGGCCGTGGTCGCGGAGGCGCATCACGCGCTCGTGGAGCGCGGGGTCGTCGGTGACCAGCATCCCGCCCTCGCCCGTCGTGAGCGTCTTGGAGCCGTGGAAGCTGAACACGCCCGCGTCGCCGAAGGCGCCCGCCTTGCGGCCGCCGTATTCGGAGCCGACGGCCTGCGCGGCGTCTTCCAGGACACGGATGCCGCGCTTCTTCGCGACGGGGACGATTTTATCGGCGTCGAACACGTGGCCGTAGAGGTCCACGGCGATCACGACCCTGGTCCTCGGCGTGAGGATCGATTCGAACGACTCCGGCGAGAGGCACCAGCTCCGGGCGTCCACGTCCGCGAACACCGGCCGTGCGCCCACGTACGTCACGGGCGCCGAAGACGCGATCCACGTGAGGTCCGGCACGACGACCTCGTCCCCAGGCCCGACGCCCCACGCCGCGAGCGCCAGATGGATCGCCGACGTGCACGACGGCAGGGTGACCGCGAAGCGCCGTCCGACGTAGCGCGCGAACGCCTGCTCGAAACGCGACGGGTACTCGCCGGCTGAGGCGTACCATCCCCGCTCGGCGGCGTCCGCGACGGCATCGATTTCTTTGCGGGTGATCCAAGGACCCGCGACGGGGATGAATTCCCGGCCCGCTTCCGTCAAACCATCTGCTCCGTTTTCAGCATGCGCGAACGCGGGATCGTGCAGCTCTCGCAGTGCTTGAGGCTCAGGATCTTCCCGTCCTTCATGACCCGGCGGTAGCGTGCGAAGATCTCGTTGTTGTAGATGTCGATGGGGTCGCCGGTGAGGACGTTCCCGTGCTCGAAGAACTTGTTGTCGTCGGCGCAGCAGTGCGCGACGTCGCCGCTCGAGAAGATAAACATGCGCTCGAACACGTCCGAGCAGAGGAGCCCCTCCATCGGCAGGTCGGGATGGATGTCCTGCCCCGTATACTGCTCGTGCTGGTCACCCCAGTTATGCACGTCGAACTTCACGACCTCGTCGCGCTTCGAGCGGTCGACCCTCGCCGACCAGTACGCCTTGTATTCCGGCCACTCCTCCATGTTCGCCGCCTGGCGGATGAAGCGCAGCATCACGCGCGTCTTGTGGCCGCCCTCGTCGCGCAGACGGATGAAGCGCTCGACGTTTGCGACGACGACGTCGAAGTTCGTCTTTACGCGAATCTTCTCGTGCGTTTCCTTCCTGGCGCCGTCGATGCTGCAGATGATCGTGTCGAGCCCCGCCTCGAGCAGGCCCTTCGCGCATGTCTCGTCGAGCTCCGTGCAGTTGGAGGCGAAGCCGACGCCGCGGAAGCCCAGCTCCTTCGCCATGCGGACCTTCACGTGCAGGTCCTTGTCGAGCAGGGGCTCCGCGAAGCCGTGGAGCGTCCAGAAGCGGATCTCGTCCTTGTACGGCAGGAACTTCCGCAGGATCACGGCGAACTCTTCGCGCGTCATGATCCTGATCTTGCGCGTCCAGTCCTCGATGTTGCACATGACGCAGCGCGCCGAGCACACGCCGTTGATTGTCTCGATCTGGACGTGCTGCGGGATGATCCGTTCCATCAAACCCCCTTTTTGGTGAGCACCGCCATGCGAACGGGGCTGAACGACCCGGTCCAGGGCAGATCCACGGCAAGCCGGTGGATCTCGTGGCCGTAATCGGGCTCTTCGTTCCTCATCCGGCACATCGCCGAATACACGAGGCGTGTCGCGAAGTAATAACTGCTGGAAAAATCCTTGAAGACCGGCGCTTCGAAACGTTCGGCCGCAGCGCAGCGAAAACCGTCTTCAGTGAAAAAAAGATTGTGCCAGCGGACGGGGATTTCCGGTAAGCCGAGGGAGGCCCGCGCCCGGTTCATATTATCCTGCCCCTCCGTGAAATTTTCAATCGCCACGAACCGTCCGCCGGGCTTCAAAACGCGCGCGATCTCCCGGAAGCCGCGCGCCTGGTCGTCGTACGATTCGAGGTTGATGAGACAGCGGTCCGTCAGCAAGGCGTCGAACGCTCCCTCTCCGAAGCGCGTGGAAAGCTCTAGCACGTCGCCCGTCTCGAACCGGACGCGTTTTTCCAGTCCGGGCCGGCCCTCGAGGCGGCGGCGGGAGGCGAGCACCATGTTTTCGGCGTAGTCGGTGCCCGTGAATTCGGCCGATGGGAACGCCTCCGCGATCCGGATCGTCGAGAGCCCGTCGCCGCAGCCGGCGTCGAGGACCCGTGCGCCGGCCGGCAGGCCCATGGCCGTAAATTCCGCGACGACCGCGCGTATTTCGAGCTCGCGAAGCCAGCGGTCGTCCGTGGTCGCGGTGCCGACGGCGGTCATCGCGGCGCGCTCGTTCCAATATTCGCGGATCTGGGCCGTCTTGGCGTCCGTCATGCCCGGAAGTCCGGATAAGAAAGATCTTTGGACGAGACGCGCGTCGCCTCCAGCGGCCAGCGGATGCCGAAACGCGGGTCGTCGTGGCGCACGCCGGCGGCAGAGGCCGCGTCGTAGGGCTCGAACATCTGGTAAAGCACGAGCGTCGCGTCCCGGAGCGTCTGGAAGCCGTGCGCGCATCCCTCCGGCACGTAGACCATCTTTGCGTCCTCTTCCGAAATTGTGATGCCCACCCAGCGGCGGTATGCCGGGGAGTCGGGCCGCAGGTCGAGTACGACATCGTACACGGCGCCTTTCGGGCACGCGACGAGCTTCGCCTCTTCGCGCGGCGGTCTCTGGAAATGCATGCCGCGGAGCGTCCCCGCCTTTTCGTTGAACGACACGTTCGTCTGGCGCACGCGCGAGTGCAGGCCGCGTGCGGCGAACTCTTCCTCGCAGAAGCTGCGGCCGAAACTGCCACGCTCGTCCCGGCTCTCCTCGATCTCGACGAGGTAGGTGCCCGGAATCGTCAGCTCCGTGAACTTCACGCGACCACCTCCAGCGCCGGCACCGGCACCACGAACCGCCCGCCCCACTCGCGCACGCAGGCCATCTGGCGCATGATCTCGTCCTTCAGGTTCCAGGGAAGGATGAGCACGAAATCAGGGCGCTCCGCCTCGATCGTTTCGGGGCCCCGCACGGGGATGTGGCTTCCCGGCAAAAATTTGTGCTGCTTGTGGACGCTCTTGTCCACGGTGAACGAGATCCAGTCGGGCCCGACGCCGCAATAGTTGAGCAGCGTGTTGCCCTTGGCCGGCGCGCCATACGCGGCCACCTTCTTGCCCTGGCGTTTCTTTTCTTCGAGGAACGCGCGGATGTCCCGCCGCAAGTTCCCCACGCGCGTGGCGAAACCGGCGTACGTCGCCGGGTCCGACAGACGCCCCTCTTTCTCGCGCACCAGAACCGACTCGACGCGGGCGGAAGGAACGCGCCCTTCCTCGGCGTGCGAGACGTAGAGCCGCAGGGACCCGCCGTGCGTGGCCAGCTCGCGCACATCGTGGACGCGCAGGCCGTGCCGCGCCAGCACCCGCGACGCGGTGCCCAGAGAAAAATAGGAAAAATGCTCGTGGTAGATCGTGTCGAACTGCGTTTCGTCCAGGAGCTTGAGCAGGTGCGGAAACTCGACCGTCAGGAGCCCGAGCGGGTTCAAGAGGATCTTCAGGCCCTTCGTGAAATCGTTCGGGTCTGGCACGTGCGCGAACACGTTGTTGGCGACGAGAAGGTCTGCCCTCTCGCCATCCTCGCGCAATCGCCGCGCGGTCTCGGCTCCGAAAAAGACCGCGCGCGTCGGGACGCCCTGCGCGTTCGCGAACGCCGCGACGTTCCTCGCCGGCTCGATTCCGAGGACACGCACGCCTTTGGCCTGGAAATTTTTCAAAAGGTGCCCGTCGTTGCTCGCCACCTCGACGACGCGGTGCCGGGCGCCGAGGTCCAGCTCCCCGGCCGTCTCGTCGGCGTAGCGTCGCACGTGATCGAGCCACGTCTCGGAAACCGAGGAAAAATAGGGATAATCGGAAAAGATCGTCTCGGGCGTCCGGTGCTGGTCGACCTGGACGAGGCCGCAGCCCCCGCAAAAACGCACGTCGAGCGGATACGACGGCTCGGGCTGGGCTAGGTCGTCCGGCGCCAGGAGCGCGTTGGCCAGCGGGCTCGGGCCCAGTGACAAAAACGGCGCCTCGAGCGCGGCCGCGCAGAAACGACAGTTCACGCGATCCCGCTTTCGAAGCGTTCGAGCTCCGCGCGGCTGTGGCGCACCATGTCTTCCGACCGGAAATAGGCACGGTACCATTCGACAGTGTTTTCCACAGCCTGGTCGATCCCCCACGAGGGCCGCCAGCCCAGACGCGCGCGCGCCTTCGCGCTGTCGAGCGTCAGCACGGGCGCTTCGGGCATGCCTTCCGACGGCCGGGCTTCCCACTGCGCGGGGCCGTCCCAGAGCCGCGTGAGTCTTTCGACGATCCAGCGCACGTTCTTGAACGCGCTTTTGTCCGGGCCGAAATTCCACGCCTCCGAATGACGCCCCGGGTCGCCGTGCAAGCGCTCCGCCAGAAGAAGATATCCCGACACCGGCGCGAGCACGTGTTGCCATGGCCGCACCGCCTGCGGGTAACGGATGCGCACGCTTTTTTTGTTTTGGAACGACCGCACGCAATCGGGCACGAGCCGGTCGACAGCCCAGTCCCCGCCGCCGATCACGTTGCCGGCGCGCGCCGTCGCGACGCCCATGCCGCCGCAAAGCCCGCGGTGCGCATTCACGAGGATCTCGGCGCACGCCTTCGACGCACTGTAGGGATCGCGGCCGCCGAGCGCGTCGCCTTCGCGGCGGGGAGAGCCAGCGCGGCTTTCTTCGTAGCACTTGTCCGACGTCACGGCGACGACAGCTCGGACCGAACCGACCAGGCGCGACGCCTCCAGGACATGCGCGGTGCCGAGGACGTTCGTCGAATACGTCCTAAGAGGATCGCGGTAGGATTCGCGCACGAGCGACTGCGCGGCCAGATGAAAAACGATTTCCGGGCGACGGCGGGCGACTTCGCCGCGGAGCCGCGCGAAACGGCGGACGTCACCCGTCGCATAGTCCCCTTTCAGCGCGGGCTTGAGCGCCGCGAAAAGACTCGGCCGGGTCGGAGGCGCGAGGCTGTAGCCGCTCACCTTGGCACCGAGGCGTTCTAGCCAGAACGAGAGCCACGCGCCCTTGAAGCCCGTGTGCCCCGTGACGAAAACTTTCCGGCCTTTCCAGAACCGCGGGCTCATGTCCATGTTTTCCAGGGGACGTCCCCAGCGCTCCAAAGGTCTTCGAGCACGTTCTTGTCGCGGAGCGTGTCGACGGCCTGCCAGAAACCCTTGTGGCAGAACGTCGAAAGCTGCCCGCGGCGGGCGAGCTCAGTCAGCACGTTCGCCTCCCAGCTCGTATGGTCGCCCTCGATGAGCTCAAAGACCGACGGATCGAGCACAAAAAAACCGCCGCTGATCCACGCGCCGTCGCCGTCGGGCTTTTCCTTGAAGTCGAGCACGCGCTGCTGCTCGTCGTCAATGTTGAGCACGCCATAGCGTCCCGGCGGACGGACCGCGGTGATCGTGGCGGCACGCCCGCTTTCCTTATGGTGCGAGACAAGCGCCTTGATATTGACGTCGCTCAAGCCATCGCCATAGGTGAAGCAGAAGGGTTCGCCGTTCAGGTAGCGGCGGACGCGCTTGAGGCGCCCGCCGGTCTGCGTCTTCTCGCCGGTGTCGACGACGGTGACGCTCCACGGCTCGGCGTTCTTTTCGTGCACCTCCATGCAGTTGGAGCGCATGTCGAACGTAACGTCGGACATATGGAGGAAGTAATTGGCGAAGTATTCCTTGATGAGGTAGCCCTTGTATCCGCAGCAGATGACGAAGTCGTGGATGCCGTGGGTCGAATAGATCTTGAGGATGTGCCAAAGCAGGGGCCGGCCGCCGATTTCGATGAGCGGCTTGGGCTTGAGGAGCGTCTCTTCGCTGATGCGGGAGCCCAGGCCTCCCGCGAGGATCACGGCTTTCAAGATCTTCCTTTCGTTCCCGCGGCCAGGAGACGGTCGCAAAGTTCCCTCACGGCTCCTTGCCCTCCCTTTTTTTTCAAGATGACCCGCGCGGCGCGTTTGGCCTCGGGCCAGGCGTCGGCGACGCAGACAGGCCAGCCGACGGCTTCGAGGCATGCCAGGTCATTGACGTCGTTGCCGAGATAGCACACCTGCGGCAGTTTCACCGAGAGGCGGCGGATTTCTTTTTTCAGGATGGAGAGTTTCTCGCGGCATCCCTGGATGCAGCGAAGTCCGAGCTTGCGGCAACGCGCGCCGACAACGCCGTTGGTCTCCGTCGAAAGCACGAGAATGTCGAACCCGGCCGCCGCGAGGCGCTCGAGGCCCAGCCCGTCCGCACGCGTGCAGTACACCGCTTCGCGCCCGTCATCGAAAACGAGCACGCGGTTGTCCGTGAATACGCCATCGAAATCGAACACGGCCAGTCGGACACCCGCGAATTCGGCGCCGGAACGCCGGCGCTTCATCCGGCGTACCCGTCCAGGCACTCGTCGGAAAAAAGCGTCTCTTTGGAAATGTCCTTTGTCACGCGGCGGCCGACCAGCCGCGCGATCTCGTACGGAGCATACCCTTCGGCCGGGCTCTTGATCACGATATCGGTCTCGCCGAGAACGTGGCCCGCCTTGAGGGGCTTCGCCGCGTACAACCCTTTGCCCATCTTGAGCCGCGCCGAGCGCTCATAGTCGCGTAGCGCCTTCACGCCGTCGCCGAGCATGGCGTCGAGGCGGCGCAGGTCGCGCACCTGCTTGCGCAGCCCTTCCGGCTCGAGGGAAAAACGATGGTCGGTGCCCTTCCAGGACCGGTTCAGCGTGAAGTGTTTCTCCACGACGGCCGCGCCGAGCATGTACGCGATCACCGAGGCGAGGATACCGTTGTCGTGGCCCGAGAACCCGATGATCGCGCGCGGGAATTCCCGCTTGAACGTCTCGATCACGCGGAGATTCAGGTTGCTGTATTCCGCGGGGTATTCGCAGACGCAGTGGAGGAGGCAGAGTCTGTCGTTGTGGCGGAGCACCGCATCGTACGCGGTCCTTACTTCGTCGAGCGACGCCGCGCCGGTCGAAAGGAAAATCGGCTTGCCGAGCTTGGCGGCGTGCGTCAGGAGCGACAGGTCCGTGACAACGCCGGAGGCGAACTTGAAGCTCGTGACCCCCAGCTTGTCCAGGAAATCGACGCTCTCGCCGTCGAAGGGCGTGCACATGAATTCGATGCCGTTCTCTTCGGCGCAGGTCTTGAGCCGGACATACTCGTCCCAGCCGAATTCGAGCTTTTCACGGTGCTCGCCATAGGTTCTGCCATAGCTGTTCTCGTTGTCGTACGGCATGTCGTACATTTTTTTGGTGTAAAGGGAGCGATTGGAACGTTTCTGGAATTTGACCGCGTCCGTCCCGCAACGGACGGCAACCCGGACCATTTCGAGAGCCTTGGAAAGCTCTCCTTGGTGGTTATGGCCCACCTCGGCGATGACGTAGCAAGGGCCGTTTTCGGAGACAACGCTCCGCCCAAAGCTGAAGGTTTTCAAGGTAGAATCTGCACTTTTAGATATTCTATACTATCCTTTCCACCGAGTATTGTCGAGCCGTTTTTGGCCGAAAATTGTATTGTCAGTGGGAGGGGTCCAGGGTATATTTTAAACCCATGATCTGCCGCCTGACAGAAACGTCCCTCCTCGTCGGCCTTTTCGTACTCCCCTTCAGCAAAAGCGGCGCGGAAATCGCCACAACGCTGGCCATCGTCCTGTGGACCGCCTCCGGCCTGCTTTCCTGCCGCCGTCCGCATGGCGGGATCGACGTCTGGCCCTACACGCTGTTTTTGCTGGCTGGCGCCGTCTCCATGGCATTCACGGACCCCTCGCTGGGCCTCGAAAAGGGCTTCCGAGGCCTTCTCAAGTGGGTGCAGTACCTGCTCCTTTTTTTCGCCTGCCGGGACCTTTTGCGCGAGGAAGGCTTCCGGCGCAGAATGGTCACGACCTTCCTCGTCTCGGCCGCCTTTCTCACGTTGAACGGCGTCTGGCAGATGGTCTCTGGTGTCGACCTCGTGAAAGGCTATTCGATTGATATCCCCGGCCGCTTCCAGCGCATGCGCAGCAGCCTCGGCTCTCCCAACGGCCTCGCCGCGTTCTATCTCTTCGCGCTGCCTCTGGCGTTCCATCGCTGGATTGAACGGAAAAAATGGGACGCCCTATCGGCGGGACTCGCCGCGCTCATGCTCGGTTTCGCGTACGGCTTTCTCGCGACGCTGTCACGGGCGGCGTTTCTTGGGTTTGTGGTTTCGACGTTTGTTTTTATCGTAACGCGGGTGAAGCTCCGTTACGTGCTGATCGCCGGCGCTATAGGCGCCGCGGCGCTCTTTTCTTCGGAGATGATGCGGGAAAACTTCGTCGGGAGCCTGAGCCCCCGCGACATCACGATCGGGGAACGCGTCCGTTTCTGGGATGCGACGGCGCGGATGGTTGGTCAAAAGCCGTTGCTCGGTCACGGCTTGAATACGTTCTACCGCGTCTTCCCGCGTTACCTCCCGGCGGAAGAGACTTATCGCGGCTACGCGCACAATTCATACTTTCAGATCGCCGCCGAAAACGGGCTCCTTGGCATCCTGTTCTTTCTATTGCCCCTCGCAGCGCTGTTCCGCAAGAGCGGCCCGGACCCGACGGGCTTGAAACCGGCGCTCGGCGTCGCGATCGGGGCGTTCCTGATCCATGCCTTCTTCGACAATCACTTCTTCGCCTTGCAGACAGCGGTCCTTTTCTGGATCTTCTGGGGCATGCACGTGTCCTTCGACGCAAAAAAACCCTGATCCAGTTCATGGGTCAGGGCTTTTCGCCTCTCTCCGAGCGACTTTCATGAGAGGCATAAATGGGGTGGGCGACGGGATTTGAACCCGCGACCTTCTGAGCCACAGTCAGACGCTCTAACCAAGCTGAGCTACGCCCACCAAAAATTTTATTAACCCCCGCCACAAAACGCGGCGGGTCCGTCCAAAGAGCGCGCCGCGATTTGTGGACGGGTCCGCCGCGCTCTTTAGCGGATGCTGCCCACCAGAGGCGGGTCCGCCTCCGGCGGAAGCTACGCCCACCGTAAGGGTCGCCCGATGGAACGGTTTTGGAGACACAAAAGGACGGGTGGCATGGACAGGCCGTCCGAAAGACCGGGTCGGGAAGCCTTAGTTTAATGGACTTTCCCGGCAGCGTCAACGCCGGGGTTTTCAGCGGCCGAGGATGTCCTTCACCTTGTCCACGGCTTCTTTTATCTTGTCGCGCTTCTCCGGAGGCAGGGGGGATTCCTCCCCTTCGAGCTCGCCGTAACGGCGCAGGGCCTCGGTCAGGATGTTGCCGGCATTGCCCAGCACCGTGCGCTGGAGCGACTTGGCCACGCTCCGGCGGAGCGCGTCGCGGGAGGGCGCGCCCAGTTCCCACTCGAACGCGATCGGGAACTTGAGCCGCCCCGCCGAGTCTTTCAGGAATGAAAGCACTTCGTCGGCCTTCATCCCGAAGAGCTCTTCCCCTTCCTCGTACGCGTCGAAGTGCAGTCCCGTGATCACCAGGTCCGCGTTGCCGGAGAGACGCCGTTCGTCCACCCGGAGGAGCGTGTGAGCGTCCAGCGAACCCTCGAGGATCACCGCGGGGGTCACCTGTGCGTAGTAAGGGCGAAAATACGGCAGATAGAGACCGCGCAGATCGAACGACGCGTCGGTCTCGAGGTCCGAGAACCGCGTCCAACCGCGCGCGGCCAGCTCGGCGGGCAGGAAGTCCCTCCCCTGTTCGAGGCGCCCCTCGATCTCGTAAGCGGTCCGTACCGGCGCGGCCGGCACGCGGATCCGCCGGACCTTCGCGCGCAGGCTGTCCACGGTGGCCACGAAACCTGCCGGGTCGGCGTCGTAGTCCACGAAGCTGAAACGCCCGCCGCTCAAGGAAAACTCGCCGATCTCGAGAGAGAGCCCGGGATCCGTCCCCCGCGCGGCCTCCTGCGCCTGCCCCTCACGTTCCGGAGCCCCGGCCGGAGGACCGCCGCGGCCGGCGGATGAAAGCGCGTGATAGAGGCGGCCGGCGCGTTTCCGAACCCTCACGTCTGCTCCGGAGACCTCGATGCGGTCCACCAGAAGCCGCTTGGACGAGAGCCCGAGCGCCGAAAGCTCCATGGACAGGCTCTCCGCGGCGAACGAGATCTCGCCCGCGAACGGATCGCCTTCCCGGACCTCGAAACCTTCGAGGATGAACGTGCCGGGGAACCGGTAACGGATATCGCGGATCGTCACCTTCCGGCCGAGAGAGCGCTCGAGGGCGTCGCGGACGATCGCGGGCGCCTTCCGGACGAGGAAGCTCGCGGCCAGGACCGCGGCCATGGCCAGCAGGACCAGCGCGATCAGGATCTTCTTGAGCATGATCACCTCGAAGATCGTCTAAGTCGTGTCAAATGGTGCGCCCGGGGTGACTCGAACACCCGGCCCACGGTTTAGAAAACCGTTGCTCTATCCGGCTGAGCTACGGGCGCAAAAATTATTCGCCTCGCGGACGAGTCCGCCTCGGGCGGAGAAAACCGTTGCTCTATCCTCCGCCATGTCCTGTGGCGGAAACTCAAGCTACGGGGACAAATTCTCTGAAATGGTCGGGACGGGCGGATTTGAACCGCCGACTTCTTGCTCCCAAAGCAAGCGCTCTAGCCAAGCTGAGCTACGTCCCGGAAAATCTAACTCGTTCACTCCAAACTCTAGCCCCCGCCACAAAGCGTTGGCGGGTCCGCCTCCGGCGGAAGCTACGTCCCGTGGCATAACAGTGATTTTACAAGCCGCCCGGACGCCCGTCAAACGCGGCGCCGGGGGAACGATCTTAGCGTTTCTTCTGGGACACGGCCTTCTCGGCCGCGGCGACGATATGGGATGGGGTGAGCCCGTATTTGGCGAAGAGCTCGTCGGGTTTGCCGGATTCGGCGTAGGTGTCTTCGAGGCCCACGCATTGCACGGGCACCGCGTGAGTACGCGCGACGAACTGTGCGACCGCGCTGCCCAGGCCTCCGAAGACCAGATGCTCCTCGGCCGTGACAAAAGCGCCCGTCTTGCGCGCTTCCTCGGCCAGCAGGGCCTCGTCGAGGGGCTTGAGCGTGTGCAGGTCGATGACGGAGGCATCGATGCCCTTGGCCTTCAGCAGTTCCGCGGCCTCGAGCGCCTCGGCGACGAGCATGCCCACCGCGACGAGGGTGACGTCCTTACCCGTGCGCAGCCGGATGCCCTTGCCGATCTCAAAAGAGGTTTTCTCGTCGTGGATCACCGGCGCCTTCGCGCGGCCGGTGCGCACGTAGACGGGGCCTTTGATGCGCGCGGCCTTCTTGATGAGCGCCTTGGCCGAGATCTCGTCCGAGGGGATGATGACGGTGAACTTCGGCAGGGTCAGGGCGAGCGCGAAATCTTCCACCGACTGCTGGGAGGCGCCGTCCTCGCCGACCGAGATGCCTCCGTGCGAGGTGACGACCTTGACGTTCAGCTCCGAGAACGCCACCCCGACCCGCAGCTGCTCGTAACCTTTGCACATCAGGAAACAGGCGAACGAACTGATGAACGGCACTTTGCCGCAGGACGCCAGGCCCGTCGCCAGGCCCACGAGGTTGGCCTCCTGGATACCGATGTCGAAGAAGCGGTCGGGATAGACCTTGCCGAACATCTCGGTGCGCGTGGATTTGGAGAGGTCCGCGTCGAGCACGATCACGTTGGGATCCTCGGCGCCGAGTTCCACGAGGGCCTTGCCGTAAGCGTCGCGCGTGGCGGCGCCGAGCTTGCGCGGCGCGCTCATTGGATCATCCCCGTGATCCGTCGGATCTCGGCTTCGTCCTCACCGAGCTCGCGCAGCGCGCGCTCGGTCTCTTCCTTGGTGTTGGCCACGCCGTGAAAATGATTGTTCCCCTCCATGAACGAGACGCCCTTCCCCTTCACGGTGTGGGCGACGAGGACCGAGGGCTGGGTGCGGGGCTGGCGCGACCAGACGAGCCCGTCGAGGATCTCGCGGTGCGAGTGGCCGTCGATCTCTTTGACGGCCCAACCGAACGCGCGCCATTTATCCGCGACCGGCTCCATGTCCAGGATCTCCTTGGTGGAGCCGCCAAGCTGGTATTTGTTGCAGTCGAGGATCGCGACGAGATTGGAGAACTTGCGGTGCGACGCGAACGCGGCCGCTTCCCAGATCTGACCCTCGTTGAGCTCGCCGTCCGAGAGGATCACGTAGGAGGTGAAGTCTTTGCGGTCGATCCGCGCGGCCAGCGCGCAGCCGGCCGCGATCGACAGGCCCTGGCCGAGCGACCCGGTCGACGCCTCGATCCCCGCCAGGCGCCGCATGTCGGGGTGGCCCTGCAGGGGGCTTTCGATCTGCCGGAGCGTCAGGAGAAGCTTGGGGTCGAAATAACCCGCTCGGGCGAGCGCCGAGTAGAGCGCCGGGCAGCCGTGCCCTTTCGAGAAGATCAGGCGGTCGCGATCGGGCCACTTGGGGCTCTTGGGGTCGTGCTTCAGGAAACCGAAATAGAGCACGGCGAGGAGATCCGTCGCCGAGAGCGAGCCGCCGGGGTGGCCGGAGGCCGCGATCCCGAGCATTTTGATCACGTCGCGGCGGATGGTGAGCGCCATGCGCGCGGTCAGCTCGAGATCGACTGAAGAGGATGTCACGGATGCCTTGGGTGCCTGAACCTGCTGTGTCATGAGAGGAAAAGTGTAACCGTTCGCCGGAATGGCGTCAAACGGAATTTCCTCTTAGCGCGTCTCCGAAACTCCCGTCCGGAACCGGAGGAAATTCTGCAGGGAATCGCACAGAAGGTACGGGTTCGTGCGCTTCTCGTCCCCCATCGTCGTCGTAGGGCGCTCGGCGTAGTTGTGCCCCGGGCAAAGCACTGTGGCGTTGTCGAACTTCGCGAGCTTCTGGGTCAGCGAGTAGTACAGTTCCTCGGCACTGCCGCCGGGCAGATCGGTGCGCCCGCAGGCCCCGATGAAGAGCGTGTCGCCGGAGATCAGGTGCCCGCGCGTATGGAAGCATTGCGAGCCGGGGGTGTGGCCCGGCGTGTGCACCAGCTCCACCTCAACGGACCCGGCTTTCACGCGATCGCCGCCGTCCATGCCTTTGATCTGCGCAGCCTCCACTCCGACGTAAGGCACGTCCCTCTTCTGGACGTACACCGGGCAATCCACGGACTCGAGAAGCTCCTCGATGCCGTTGGTGTGGTCGAAGTGGTAGTGGCTGATCAGGGCGCCCACGATCTTGAGGTCGTCCTCTTTGGCTTTGCGCAGCACGGTGTCCACCTGCCAGGCCGGGTCCACGACAAAGACCTCGCGCGTGTCGGCGTCACCGACGAGATAGACGAAGTTCTCCATGGGCCCCAGCTCCAGCTGACGCAGGTAGAGCCCGGACTTATTTGGCGCCATTGCGGTGCTCCGCGCGGGCGGCGATCGGCGACGGCTCGAGCTTCACCAGGTCGATGCCGACTTTCCGAGCCACGTCGAAGATCCGCTCGTCACGGTAGAACTCCCCGTAGCAGACGCGCTTCAAACCCGCGTTGGCGATCAGCTTGAAACAGGGCCAGCAGGGACTGGCGGTCGTATAGATCGTCGCGCCGTCGATGCAAACGCCGTTCTTGGCCGCCTGCAGGATGGCGTTTGCCTCGGCGTGGATCGTGGCCACGCAGTGGTCGTTCTCCATCATGTGGCCGACTTCGTCGCAGTGCTCGAGCTTGCGGATCGAGCCGTTGTAACCGGTCGACAGGATGGTCTTGTCGCGGACGATCACCGAGCCCACGAATTTGCGGTCGCAGGTGGAACGGCTCGAGATGACCTTCGCGATATCCATGAAGTATTCATCCCAGTCGAGGCGCTTCTTTTTCTTTTGAGCGGCAGGCATCGGGTCCTTTGTCGGTGCGGGGTTCTGGGACGGTATTCTAGCTTTTGGAGCGTTTTCTCTCAAGACCGATCTTGCTTCCCTGTAGGGAGTTGGCTTTGGAGTGTATACTTTTGATTAAAATTGCTTAAATTCTTATCTTATATTGATTTTTTGATAGCAATATGGTATAGTTGATTTTAGGTTCGTTACGCACCCCTTCACCGGCTATCCCCCCCAACCCCCCTTAGCCGGAGCGAAGTGGGTGCGTGTTTTTTTGTGAAAGGGTCTACAACTTGGGCCGGCGGCGGCGGCCTTCAAAGTCCAGCAGCTTGTCCACGCTGAACACCCCCGGCCCGGCCAGAAAGAGCGCCCCGGCCGCGGTCCAATAGGCCAGCGCCAGCTCCTTGACGGCCAGAGGATCGGAACGGTGCTTCATGAACACCGCCACGCACATCGTGGCGAAGACGAGCAGGGCCGCCGGGCGCGTGGCCAATCCCGCCACGAGAAGCACCCCGCCGACGGACTCCGAAAGCGCCGCGGCCCAGGCAAAAGCTCCCGGCGCGGGGAAACCCATCGCTTCCACTCCCTTGGCGAATCCGTCCATCCGGCCACCGAAGATCTTGCCAAAACCATGGTAGGCGACCCCCGCTCCGGTCAGGACACGCAGCCACAACAGCCCGGCCGCCAGCGCGCGCTCCCCCAGGGTCATGCGGAGACGGGGCCGAACAGGCCCTCGAAGAAAGCCTTCATTTCGTCCCAGGACCGGCGGTCGGCCTCCGCGTTGTACGCGACGCCGGTGGACGGGTCGTCGCCCGCCTCCGGCACGGTGAAGCTGTGCACGGCTCCCGGATACGCGATCACCCGGCAATCCGCTCCGGCGGCCTTCATCTCCTCCTCGAGCGCCTTCACGTCCTCGGGTTTGACATGCGGATCGTCGGCGCCGGTGAGAACGAGCACCTTCGCTTTCACCTGGCCGGGGCGGGCGGGTTCGGACGTTCCCAGACCCCCGTGAAAACTGACCACGCCTTTGACATCCGCGCCGGAACGCGCCAGCTCCAGTACCGAGGTGCCCCCGAAACAGTAACCGATCGCCGCGACACGCGCGGGATCCGCCAGCGGGTGCGAGACCAGGACGTCCAAACCCGCCCGCACGCGCGCGCGCAGCAGCGCCCGGTCGTTGCGGTAAATGCCCGAGACCTGGCCGGCTTCCTCGTGAGTAGCGGGCCGAACTCCCTTGCCGTAGATATCCGCGGCGAGCGCGATGTACCCGAGCTCCGCCAGCTGACGGGCGCGCTCGCGCGTGTACTGTCCCGGCCCCTTCCACTCGTGCACGACGAGCACCGCCGGGCGCTTCGAACCGGTGGCGTCATCGTACGCCAGGGTCCCCTCCAGCACGGCGTCGCCCTGCCGGTATTCCACGGCCTCGAGCTGCACCACGGCCCGCGCCGGCGCAGCCGCGAGGACCACTCCGAGCGCGGTCAGAAGGAACGGCCGCATCCGCGTCAGTACGTGACCCACTGGTCGACCTTTCCGTCGTGGTCCGAATCGCGTTCGGCCTTGAGCAGCTTGTCGTCGTCCACCATCACGCGGTCGTCGACCGTGCCGTCGGCGTTGGTGTCCGATTCGATCCGCACGCGCCGGCCGTTCTCGAAGTACTCCCAGCGGTCGGGCTTGCCGTCCTTGTTCGTGTCGACGGCGACCTCTTTCGGGACCACGCGCTCGGCGCGGGCCTCTTCGGGGGACGGTTCGGCGTCCCCGGCAGCCTGCGCGGCCGTGACGACGGACAGACACCAGACGGCCGCCAGAACGGCCGGAACGGATTTTCTCCTGCGGGTCAACATGGGTCCTCCTTTAGGCTGATGATGCCGATGCGCCGCCCATCCCGTGCGGCGGATTGTCTTTGGAATAATCGGTGTACGGCTTGTCGAGCGTGCGCCGCGCGGAAGAGTGAGGGATCACCCAGTGTCCCCGCGGACCGCCCACCTGATAAGCGTACGGGATCTTGCCCGCCGAAAGGAGTTTGCGAATGCTCAAACCCGGGTCCGAAGGCGCCTGGGTCAGGAGTCCCGCTTCCTTGAGGATCGTATTGGCCTCGATCGGCGTGAAAAAAGTCCTGCCCAGACGCTCGAGCTCGGAATCCAGAAAGCGGATGATCGACGGCATGTCGGACATAACGCGCTCTACCTTTTCGGAAGGCCCTGGGCGATCTTCACTGTGACGTGCCGGCCGTCACTCCACGGCCAGAGCATCGCGCAATTGGCCTGATTCTCGCGTTCGGTGTAATAGAGTACCTGGTTCTTTTGGACGCCGCCGTAGCCCTTCGAGCGGGCTTGAGCCTCGGCCGACGGGTTCTTCCCGGCGTCCTTGAACGCCGGGCCGAAGAACCGGTCGAGCACCGCCCGCAGCGACGGGACGGCATGGGAAGGAACCACGATCTCCAGATAATCCTCCTGCTCGGCGCGCGTCTCGTCGGGCCTCAAGGTCTTGATCTCGACGACCAGATCCTGGAACGTCATCTCTCGTTCTCCCGGTTCAGGAGTTTCTGGATCCCCTTCGACGTCCAGATGATCGTCTGGTCGATTCCGGAACCGATCGTCTCGCCGATGGTGCGGGGCTTGGACTTCTGCGCGGTGGCACAGCCGGCCAGAACGGCCGCGGCGGCGAACGCGATCCACATCCGTGTGTACGGCGAAGCGGGTCGTTTCATAAGGGCCATTCTATCACAAACCGCGCGGGGGACCGACCTGGACCGGACCCGTCGGACTTTAAACAGCGGGCTTTTCTTTGAACAGCTCGCCCTGCCGGCCGATCCGCACGGCCTCTTCGATCTTCACCTTGATGACGATCACTTTATTGGGCATCTCGAGCTCGAAGTGCTCACTGTGCTTGCCGCTTTTCATCCCCTCGATCAGGCGGGTGGCGGAGAGCGTGATAAGCTTTTTCTCGAAGGCCTTGAGGATCTTCTCGTATTCCTCGCCCTGCTCGATGAGCGTGACCGCGCCGGTCATGCGGTAACCTTCCAGGTTCTCGAGGTCCATGAACGACATGGAAGCGCGCGGGTTGGCCCGCAGGTTCTCGACGGTCCGCGCGATCGCGTGGTCGATGAGATAGACGGAACCGTGCTCGATCTTGAAGAAGAACTTGGGCGCGGCGTGAGGCTCCCCGCTTTTGTCCGCGGTCGCCACGCTCAAGAACGAGCGGTGCCTGAGCAGGGATGCGATGTGTTCGAGGATCATCGGACGGGTTCCGGGAGGATCAGGCGGCGGCGCTCCGAAGCCCCCTCATCCGGTCATACCGCTGGCGGGCTTCCTGCGTGTTCGGGTGGTCCGGGCCGTAGAAAGTCTCGAGGAGCCGGATGGCCCGCTGGGAGTAGGCGTCGGCTTTCTTGTAATTCTTCAGGGTCTCGTAATACATCGCCAGGTTGTTGAGCGGCACGGACAGATCGGGGTGGTCCGGCCCCACGAGCTTCTCGGAGACGGACAACGCGCGCAGGTAGAGCGGGCCGGCGGCTTTGTATTTCTTCGTCTTCTTGTACAGCATAGCCAGGTTGTTCAGCGCGAGCACCGTCTGCGGGGAATCGGAACCGTGGTCCGACTCGGCCACGTCGAGCGCCCGCTGGGCCACGGGGATGGCCCGCGTGTAGTACTTCTTCTGGTACATCTGGATGACCTGGGCGTTCAGCGAGTCCCAGGACTCGGCCGCGAACAGCGTTCCGGACAGACCGAACGCCGCGACGATCACCGCGCTGACAAGCTTTCTCATCAGGGAACTTTTGTCTTCCATGTCTTCCTCCGGCGGTCTTTAAGGGCGGGCAGGGTCCGGCTTCTCGCTATAGGATAAAATTATCACACCACGGGCGGCGCGGGACAAGCAAAAAGGAGCGGAGGCAGGTCATCCGCTCCCGGCGGGAAGGTTCCGAAGCGGCTTTTTCAGGCGCTCCGGTCGAAGATCCAGGAAAAAGGTTCTTTGGGCATGTCCCGGACGATCTCCTCGGTCTTCCCGGCCTTCGAGAGAAAACGGTCCGGAAGAGCGCACAGGTAGTCCTGCGCTTGGGCGGCGGCGGGCGAGAGGCCCTTGAGCGACGGGATGTGCCAATAGTCGAGCAGATGGATGATAACCTCGGCGTAGTCGTAGGTCGTGTAGACCTTGCTTCGCTGGGCCACGATCGCGAACTGGTAGAACAGATCGCGGCCGGTGCCGTCCGACATGAGCCGGGCGGGCATGACCACCTTCTGCCTCATCATCGAGGCAAAAGCCAGGATCGCCCGCTCCGGGTCCAGCTCGATGACCCGCCCGAACATCCGCTTGTAAGCTTCCTCGTGGCGTGCCTCGTCGCCGGCGACGAGCGCGCACATCCGGTTCAGGGTCTCCGCTCCGGACCGCGCGGCCAGGCGCCCCATGTTCGCGTGTGAGATCTTCGTCGCCCTCTCCTGGAACGAGGCGTAGACCAGCGCCCGGTACGGGTCGTTGTCCGACTTCAGGTCAAAACCGTTCCGGATCAGATGCTGGACCGTGACCTCGACGGTGCGCATGTCGACCCGGCCCGAAAGATAGAGATACCTGCCCAACAGCTCGCCATGGCGCTTCTCTTCGGCGGTCCAGCCCCGCGTCCACAGCCCCCAGGGGGTCTCGCTGGCGCCCGTTTCGTCCCGCAGCGCTCCGTTGCGGTTGAGCCACGTCTGGTAGGAAGGCAGGGCCTCCTCGGTGACAATGTTGCCGACGAGCACGACCAGCGCGTCATCCGTCAGCGCGGCCGCCTGGTCGCGCAGGAGGTTCAATTCTTCCCGCCAGCCCTTGCCGGCCATGTCGGGCAGAACATCGCTGGGCTGCCAGCAATCCTGGACGGGTTTCAGGAGATGCAACTGTTCTTCGATGAAGAGTTCCGCGGAACCGATGACTTCCTGCTGCACCGTAGTCACCGGGTCACCAGGAACGGCCGGAGAAAGGTTTCCGCTCGCCGCCGCCCCGCATGCTCCCGAAAGACCGCTGGGAATGCGGGCGGGAATGGCCGCCGCCCCTCTGCTGGCCCTGCCGGTGCGACACGGCGGAGCCGTCGAATCGCTCCGTCGGAACGGCCGGATGGGTGGAAACTTTGAGCGTGCCGCGGGTGAGCCGTTCGATATCGCGTACGTCGGAGCCCTGATCGGGCGTGGCGAACGCGATCGCGTGGCCGGCATGCCCGGCCCGCCCGGTGCGCCCGATCCGGTGCACGTAGTTCTCGCTGTCGTCCGGCAGGTCGTAGTTGACGACCAGCTCGATCCCCTTCACGTCGATCCCGCGCGCGGCGATGTCCGTCGCCACGAGCACCCGGTAGCGGCCGGTCTTGAAGCCCTCCAACGCCTCGCGGCGCTGGCCCAGGGACCGGTTGGCGTGGATCTCGGCCGCCGTGTGGCTCATCTCCCGCAGCGCACGCGTGATCTTCTTGGCATTGGCCTTCGTGCGCGCGAAAACGAGCACGCTCCCGCGGTATTCCTCGAGGAGCTTGGCCAGCAGCGTGCGTTTCATGTCCTGCCGGACGATGAAAAGCTCCTGCGTGATCTTCTCCGGGGCGGTGCCCTGCCGCGCGATCTCCACACGGATCGGCAGTTTCATGTACTCCGAGGCGATCTTCAGGATCTCCTCCGGCATCGTCGCCGAAAAAAAGAGCGTCTGGCGCTCCCTCGGCAGGAACTTCGCGATCCGGCGGATCTGCGGCGCGAACCCCATGTCGAGCATGCGGTCCGCCTCGTCGAGCACCACCACTTTCATGTCGGAGAGGTGCGCGGTTTTGTGCTCGAGATGGTCGAGGAGCCGGCCCGGTGTCGCGATGAGAATACGGGTGGTGGGCTTGCGGAGGACCTGGATCTGGGTAGACATGTTCATGCCGCCGATCAGGATCACCGAGCGGACGTTGAACGGCTGGCCAAGCTTACGGATCGTGTCGTCCACCTGAAGGGCCAGCTCCCGTGTGGGCACCAGGACCAGCGCGCGGCCTGCGGTTCCCTGGAGCAGGCGCTGCACGATCGGGATGCCGAAAGCCAGCGTCTTGCCGGTGCCCGTCTGGGCGATGCCGAGAACATCCTTGCCCTCGAGCCCGATGGGGATGGCCTTCTGCTGGATCGGGGTCGGCGTCTTGAACTTCATCCGCTCGATCAGCTCCAGGATGCTCGGCGCGATGCCAAGCCCGTAGAACGTGGGTTGTCCGGAGGCGTCGACGGAGTTCATGCCTGCCTCTTGGAAGAATGCCGCCCGTGGCGGTCGATAAAATGCTTCATGGTCCCTTTCCGGGTCTTAAGTGGTGAAGATCTGTTGGCAAAAGCGCCGAGAGCAAAAAAACCGCGAACGGGTTAGGTTTCGCGGTCTCTAATGTTAGTTTCAAAACCAACGGTGGCGCCTGATAACGTTAAAACTAGTATAGCACGAACGGGGGCCCCCCGCCTACCACCAAGTCGCGAGGCTAAACGGGATCTACTGCTCTCCGGCGGCGCGTTCGATCACGGTGCCGGCCTGTTCGGCTTCGGCGCGGGCGGCGTTGATCGCCGCGCGCTCGGCGCTGACGATGGTGGTATTTCCGGCGGCTTCGGTGATCTGGCTGGCACTCGGAGACATGACCTCCGTCGGAGCCGACCGGAAGCTCGGGGCCGGGGCACGGCCGGGATTGATCACGGTGCCCGTCTCTTCGGCGGCGGCCTGCGCGGCGGTCCGTCCGGGGAACAGCCTCGTCGTGGCCTCCGCGGCCGCCGGCGGGACATTGCCAGGAGGCACGGGCGGGCGGTAAGCCGGGTGCACGCGGCCCGACAACATGAGGTCGGTCTTCTGCAAAAGCTGGTCACGCGTCAGGTTCACGCCAGGGCGGAACAGATCGTCGATCTGCGCCTGCGAGAGGTTGCGGCTAAGCTGCCCGGTCTCCGCGGCCACCTGGCCCGCCGCGCCGCCCGGCAGCGGGGGCGGCGGCAGGACGTCGCTGCCCAGGACCTGCGATTCGTTCAGATTAGGGCGGTTCGACACGGCCCGACGCGCCAGCGCGTCGTTATACGCCTGGAGCTCGGCGCGTGTCATCTCGGACAGCGGTTTGCCGGCTGCCGGAGCCGCTCCCCGCTCGATGATCGTGGTCGCTTCGCCGGCGCCCTGGGCCGCCGCGGCGCGGGCCCCGCCGCTCTCGATCACCGTCGCGGCCTCGGCGGCCGCCTGTGGCACGGTCCCGGGAGGGACCGGGGGCGC
>Ga0080064_1000337_pt1 | contig 133235 bp, 126 predicted proteins | sample Subgrocontami54m_FD_69260 | JGI IMG/M metagenome (GOLD analysis project Ga0080064, IMG submission 69260) | Subsurface groundwater microbial communities from S. Glens Falls, New York, USA - GMW46 contaminated, 5.4 m (SPADES assembly) (version 2) ...
CGTCGCATAGTCACCCTTTCGGGCATTGCTAAAGATCCTCGACTGCAGCCTCCCGTAGGAGTCTGGGCAGTGTCTCAGTCCCAATGTTGCTGATCGTCCTCTTAGACCAGCTACCCGTCAAAAGCCTTGGTGGGCCGTTACCTCACCAACTAGCTGATAGGCCGCGGGCTCCTCCTCAAACGGAAGCTCTTGCGAGCTACCTTTGATCACCAGATGATGCCACCCGGTGATGTTATCGGGTATTAGCACCGCTTTCGCGATGTTATCCCCGATTCGGGGGTAGATTGCCCACGTGTTACTAACCCTTCTGCCACTATCCATCTTGCGATGGATCGTTCGACTTGCATGCCTGAACCACGCCGCCAGCGTTCGTTCTGAGCCAGAATCAAACTCTCCAATTGATTACTTGGCGGCTACGGACCTGGTTGGATCCGCAGCCAATTGTTTGAGCTGACCAAAATATGAGAAGCTCGTTTTGCTCAAATCAATATAAAACGAGTTTCCCGCACACTTAATAAGGCTATTCAATTGTGAAAGAGCGGAAAATTTTTGGACAATAAAAAAGGCATCGGATGATGCCTTTTCCGGCGTCCGTCTGTATTCCTTAGATCAGATTTTTTATGTCAACTGCTTCAAGTGTGTTCCTTGGTGTGAATAGACCAAGCCCCACGAACTTTGAGAGCGAGACCGAATCTTAGCACGCCCCCGGAGAGCGTGTCAACTCTCTTTTTTGAGGAATTTGAGCGTTTTTAAGCCTGCCGGGGCAAAGCACATGCAGTGCGTCTGAACAGCCCCAGCATACCACCGCTCCGGGCGCTTGTCAACCCAATGTCCTATAAGGGCTTGGGGAAAGGCTTTAGACCATCACGCGGGGAGAATCCGCGGCCACGACCACACGGTTCTTGCCGGTGTGTTTGGCGTCGTAGAGGGCCCGGTCGGCGCGGGCGACGATCGCGTCGATATCCTTGTCGTCGGGGCTGACCTGGGTCACGCCGATGGAAATGCTCGTCTGAAAGTCGCCCTTTTCGTTGAAGAACACTTTCGCCTCGATCGCCTTGCGGATGTTCTCGGCGACCTTCACGGCCTGGTCGACGTTGGCGCCCGGCAGCATCAGGATGAACTCCTCACCGCCGTAGCGCGCGGCGACGTCGAGCGCGCGGCAGTTCGAGCGGACGGCCTGGGCGACCTCCCGCAGGACCATGTCGCCGGTCAGATGGCCGTAGGTGTCGTTCGTCTTCTTGAAATTGTCGACGTCGCCCATGATCAGCGAGAGGCTCTTCTCCCGCCGCAGGGAGACCGTCGTGATCTCGGCCTTGAGCAGAAGCTTGAAGTGGCCGATGTTGAAGAGCCCGGTCAGCGAATCGCGCGTGGCCAGCTTCATCAGCTTGGCTTTCTCGATGGCGACCGAGAGCTGGTTGTAGAGCGTGACGCAGAAATACGTCGCCGTGATCAAGAGGCTCGGATAGATCATATTGAGCCACAGGCCGCCGAACGCGAAGAGCGCGACGGCGACCGCCGCGTACCCGACGAGCGTGCCGAGCGTTAGCAGGGCCGCCTTCATGTAGCTCTGCAGTTTCATGATCCGGTAGAGCAGGAGGGCCAGCAGCAGGAGGACCAGCAGATGCTGCCAGCGCGAGACCTCGCGGATGAAGCGCTTCTCGAGCAGGTTGTTGAGCACCGTGAGGTTCACGCCGACCGCCGGATAGGACGGTTCAAGCGGTGTCGGACGGATATCGAAGAGACCCGACGCGGTGGTCCCGACGTAGATGAGCTTGCCCTTGAACGCGTCGGTCGAGATGGGCGGCAATCCGCCCTTCTTGAAGACCGTGTAGGAGGCGATCACGTCGATGTAGGAGTAATGCTCGTAGCTGTCTTTCCAGCGGCCGGTCCAGTTGATGATGAAGTTCCCGTTCCGGTCGAGCGGGACGTTCAGGCTCCCGCCCGCCTTGTACGGCAAGCGGGCCAGGCCGGGCCGGACGACCGCACGCCCGAGATCGATCCCCAGTTCGTCCGCCGCGACCGCCAGGGAGAGCTGGGGCACCGGGCCTTTGCCCCCTTCCATGAAGAACGGGATGCGGCGCATCACGCCGTCGATGTCGGGCTGGAGGTTGATGTGCCCCGTGCCGCGGGCCGGCCCGCTGATCGACGGGATCGATCCGAGGAGCGAAGGGCCTTTCGAGGACTCTTCAATGACCTCGGCCAGATACACCAGACCCGAGGTCTTCACCGAGGCGGCCAGCACCTCGTCCTTCTTGGGATCGCTGGGTTCGGCGAAGATCACGTCGAACGCGACGGCTTTGGCGCCGAGCTCCGTGAGGACCTTGATCAGAGTCGCGTGCCAGTCGCGGTCCCAGGGCCAACGCCCGATCTTCGAGATGCTGTCGTCCGAGATCTCGACCACGACCACGCGCGGATCGGCCGGGCGGTCGCCCCGGACGATGCAACGGTAATCGTAGGTGACCAGCTCGAACCGCCGCAGCACGTCGAACTGCATCAAAAGAGCCGCCGAGAGGAGGACAAGGGCCGAGATCCAGAAGCGTGTGCCGTCCTCGGCGATCGCGCGCAGCGCCTTCTGCTGGCCCTTGGGGAGCTTGCCGACGACGCGGTTAAAAACGTCCCCCATCGGTCTGGTCAGAGCGGCAGGAAGAGCGGGTTTCATAGGGTGTGGGGTAAAAAAGAAGGGCGGAGCCGTTTCGGGGGCTCCGCCCCTTCAGGAAAGGTTCGGGTCGTCTTAAGCTCTGGCGACGCTGACCTCAAACGTGGTCCCGCGGATACCGACGATCGAAGTCGGGGTCTTCACCTCGAACGAAGAATCGCCGACGAGCTTCTCCGCTTTGACGAGCACGCTCCCGATCTCCACGTCCAACATCGTGGTCTCGTTCTGCGTGCCTTTGTCGTGACGGAAAGTCTCGAACGCGAACTCGGTGCTCTCTCGCACCACGAGCTCGGCGGTCTTGGCGTTCCCTGCGCACTCGAGTTCGACCTGCGAGGCGGCTGCCGTCTTGATCTTATCGCCCTCGGCGATCATCACGTCCGGCGTGAGCGCCACCCAGTCGGAGGTCCCGCTTCTCAAGAGCTTGGCTTCTCCCTTGATGTTGAGCACCTTCGCCTGGCTGACATCCGCGTACGCAGTGACCGCGACAGCGGCCATGAAGAAGACGGTCCAGACCATCGTTTGGATCATATTGCGAGGTTTCATTTAGAAAGCCCTCATAAACCTACTAGGTTTACTAATCTATAACAAAGAATACATTATTTTAAGCCGGAATACAACTGTTCTTAGTAAAAGACTCTATCTAAATATGCGTTTTATTAACAGATGCAGGTCTAGCGGAGGGTCGGCTTAAAGAAGCTCTTTTTACCGGCGCGGATCAAAGGGGACCGGGTCGCGTCCACTGTCGCCTTAGGGTCGGTGATCTTGACGCCGTCCACCGAGACCCCGCCCTGCTGGATCAGGCGAAAAGCCTCGCTGGTGGAAGCGACCACCGAGGCTTTCTTAAGCAGGTCGGCCAGCCCGATCTTCGCCTCGGAAACGGGGACTTCGTCGGGATCGCCGGGATCCTGCTTGTCCCGGAAAACGCGGTCAAATTCGGCGGCTTGTTTATCGGCCTCTTGCAGCCCATAGAGATTTCCGGTGAGCGTTCTGGAGAGCCTCACTTTGGCATCGCGGGGATGGAGGGTGCCGGCTTGGACGGCCTTGGCGATTTCTCTCCCATTCTCGTCCGTCAGGAGATCAAAATACGTCGCCATGAGCGTATCCGGAACTGACATCGCTTTGCCAAAGACGTCCTTCGGGGAGTCGTTCACGGCAATGTAGTTGCCGAGGGATTTGGACATCTTCTGGGTGCCGTCGAGGCCTACCAAAAGCGGCATCGTCATGACGACTTGGGGCTTTTGGCCGAATTGCGACTGGATTTCGCGGCCCATCAACAAGTTGAACAACTGGTCGGTACCGCCCAATTCAACGTCAGCTTGCACGGCTACGGAATCGTATCCCTGCATCATGGGGTAAAAAAGCTCTTGGATGGCGATCGGCCGGTGAGCTTTGCGCCGCTTGTCGAAGTCCTCACGCACCAGGAGCTGATCGACGGTAACCCGGCCGCTGATCTGCAAGAAGGTCACCAGCATTTGAGGCGCGTCCAACCACTTGCTGTTGCGCACGATCTCGATCTTTTGGGGATCGGGGTCGAGGATCTTAAAAGCCTGCTCCTGGTAGGTCTTTGCATTGGCGATGACCTGTTCTTTGGATAGAACGGGCCGGGTCTTGGATTGACCGGTAGGGTCTCCGATCATCGCCGTGTAGTCTCCGATGATGAACACGACCTTGTGGCCGGCGTCCTGGAACTGGCGGAGTTTGCGCAGGAGGACGGTGTGGCCGAGGTGGATGTCCGGGGCGCTGGGGTCGAACCCGGCTTTGACGCGGAGGGGTTTCTTGTCCTTCTCGAACTGCAAAAGACGAGACTCTAGATCCGCCCTGTCGATAACATCGACCGCGTTACGACAAAGAAGATCCAGAGTCTCTTTGATTTTCGGCACCCTTAGGCGGTCTGCGGGACGCCCTTCGTGCTCAACGCCACCTTGCGGGACGGGATGTCGATCTTCACGATCCGCGCGCGGACCTTCGAGCCCACGGCGAAGTTCGACTCGAGCGTCTGCCCCGAGGGGAGTTCGGTCTCCGAGATGTGCAGGAGCCCCTCGACGTCCTTCTCGATCTCGAGAAAAACGCCGAAACTGGCGACCTTCGTGACCGTTCCGGTGACCATCTGGCCTTGGGTGAGCTTGGCGGCGATCTCGTCCCACGGGTCGGAGATCAGCTGCTTCAGGCCCAGCGACAGCTTCCGGGCGTTCGGGTCGACCATCAGCACCTGCGCCTCGACCTCCTGGCCCTTCTTCAGCACGTCCTTCGGGTGATTGACCTTGCGGGTCCAGGACATGTCGGAGACGTGGACCAGGCCGTCGATCCCCTCTTCGAGTTCGACGAACGCGCCGAACTCCGTGAGGTTCCGCACGATGCCCTTCACCTTCATGCCGGGCTTGTAGCGGTTCTCGACGCCGATCCAGGGATTCGCCTCGGTCTGCTTGATGCCGAGCGAGATCTTCTCGTGCTCCTTGTCGATGTTCAGCACCATCACGTCCACCGGGTCCCCGGTCTTGAAGATCTCCGCGGGGTTGGTAACGCGCTTGGACCACGAGATCTCGGAAATGTGCACGAGACCCTCGATGCCGCGCGACAGCTCCACGAAGATGCCGTAGGGAACGACGTTGACGACGCGCCCGCGGACCTTCGTGCCGATGGGGAACTTGGTGTCCACATCGTTCCAGGGATTGGCTTCCTTCTGCTTGAGGCCCAGGGAGACCTTCATGCTCTCCTTGTCGAACGAGAGCACCTTGACCTCGACCTTGTCCCCTACTTTCAGGAGCTCGGACGGATGGTTGATCCGGCCCCAGCTCATGTCGGTGATGTGCAGGAGCCCGTCGATGCCTCCGAGGTTGATGAACGCGCCGAAGTCCGTGATGTTCTTCACGACCCCCTTGCGCATGCCGCCCACCTCGAGCTCCTCGAGGATCTTGGCCTTCGACTCCTGCTTCTCCCTCTCGAGGAGATCCTTGCGGGAGACGATGATGTTCTTGCGGCTCGGGTTGATCTTCACGATCTTGACCTGGACGGTCTGGCCGAGCAGCGAATTGAGGCTTCCGAAGCCTTTCAGGAACGCCAGCGACGCCGGCAGGAACGCCTCCACGCCGATGTCGAGCATCAGGCCGCCCTTGACCTTGCGGACCACACGGCCCTCGACCGTGTCGCCCTCGCCGTACTTCTCGACGATGCGGTCCCAGCCCTGGCTTTTTTCGGCTTTGCGGCGGGAAACAACGATGCGCCCGTGCTCGTCCTCGGTCTCCTCCAGCAGGACCTCGACCTCGTCGCCCGGCTTCAGGGAAGCGAGGTTGTCGAACTCGTGCGCGGGAACGATGCCCTCGGATTTGAACCCGATGTCGACCACGACCTCCTTGGGACTGACCGACAGCACGCGGCCCTTGACGACGTGCCCGGGGCCGATCTTGCGGAAGGTCATCTCATAGTCGATCTCGAAGGCTCCGGGACGGCCCTCTTCCATATCCTCGTTCGTGTGCAAGCGCTCTATCATGTGTGCCATTTCCTGTTGCTCCTATCGAGCCCGCCTATAAAGGTCTTATGGCTCTTTCGGGATGCGGCGACCCGATCGTCCGGTATCTGCCGCATGACTCCCGAAAAAAATTGTGTTAAACCGCCCCCCGCTCGTCGGTCTCTTTCAACCGCCGCACCTCGGCCATGATCCGCCGGCCCACCGCCGCGTACGGATCGGGGTCGGCGAGGATCGCGGGATCCTCGGACGGCACGAACGGCGCGCCGTAACGCACCGAAACCGGCCGGCATCTGAAGAACCGCCGTCCTCGCGGAAAAGCCTCGTAACTGCCGCGGATATAAACGGGGACCACGATCGCGGCGCTCTTCATGGCCAGGAACCCGACCCCGCCTTCGGCCTCGCGCAACCCCCCGTCCGGGGAGCGGGTCCCCTCCGGGAAAACGACCACGCAATGCCCGCTTTTCAGGATCCGTAAAAGCTCCCGGATACTGCGAAAATCGTTCGTGCTCTCGCTCTTGATCGGATAGGCCCCGATCGAGCGCAGGGTCCAACCGACGATCACGGCGCGAAAAAGATATTCCTTGGCCAGGTACGTGACGCGTCTGTTGAGGGATATACCGAGGACCGGCGGGTCCAGATAACTGGCGTGATTAGGCGCCAGGATCACCCCCCGCGGGTCCGAAGCCGGAGGAACGTTCTCCGCTCCCGTGTAGTGAAAGCGGAAAAAAAGCTTATAGGCGATAAAAAGAACGGCCTTGACGCAGGCGTAAACCAACGGCTTTAGCTCCCTTTGGGGGCGGGCCGATGCTTCAACCCCTTCTTTTTCAAGGGCTTACAACTAATAAGCTCTAAGATTTTATCAATTGTGGCATCGATTGTCAACGAACTTGTGTCGATCCGTACGGCGTCCCGGGCCTGGCGCAGGGGTCCTTCCCGGCGGTCGGTGTCGCTTTTGTCCCGCCGGAGCATCTCGCTCAAGACCTTGGAGCGGGTGGTCCGGATCCCGGACACGGTCAGTTCCCGGTGACGGCGGCGCGCCCGGACGGCCGAGCTGGCCACGAAGAAGAACTTGTGGTCGGCGTCGGGCAGGACCACCGTGCCGATATCGCGCCCTTCCATCACCCCGCCCGTGCGCTTGCCCAGCGTCCGCTGTTTGGCGACCATCACGCGGCGGATCCGCGGCTCCCGCGCAACGTGCACGACGTTGCGTGTGAGTTCCGGCTCGCGGATCGCGCGCGTGACGTCCCGGCCGTCGAGAAAGACCTTTTGAGTGAGCGGGTCGCCGGGCGTCAGCCGGATGCGCGCGGCCCGCGCGGCGGCGACCAGGCGTTTCAAGTCGTCGAACGGGATGCGCTCGCGCATAGCCTTCAAGGTGACCGCCCGGTACATCGCGCCGGTGTCGATGAACGGGAGCTTGAGGCGCTTGGCCAGCGCCTTGGCCGTGGAGGACTTCCCGCTTCCGGCCGGTCCGTCGATGGCGATCAGCAACTTATGCTTCATTCAGGAAAAGAGGAAGCCGTCCGGTTCGCGGCCCGGATCAGACGCCGCAGCGCGGCCGGCCTGGCAAGCGACGCGTCGAACGCGCGGAGCGTCCGCGACACACCGCGAAGCGCCGCCGTGAGTTCTCTGCGATTCGACGCGAGGATATCGGACCAGAGCGCGGGATTGGACCGCGCCAGCCGGGCGAACGACGCGGCGCTGGGATTGAGAGCAAAACGGCCCGGCATGCGGGGGGCGTGATGGAAAAGAGCGAACGAGAGGAGGTGAGGCAGATGGCTCATGCTCGCGACCCAGGCGTCATGAGCGCGGGCGTCAACACGCGCCGGGCGCGCCCCGAGCGCGCGCCAAAAGCGTTCGACCGCCGTGTGGCGCGACGTGAGGAAACAGACGGCGTTCTCGAAAAGGCGGGCATCGGCGTTCTCAATGCCGCACTTCTCGGAGCCGGCCATCGGGTGACAACCAACGAAAACGTTGCGCTTCAGGCACCTGCGCGCGGCTGCGAGGATGGGCGCTTTCGTGCTGCCGACGTCGACAACGACCGTGCCCTTCTTCAAATACGGCGCGATCCGGGCAAGGTCCTTCTCGATCTGGAACACCGGCGCGGCGAGGACGACGAGGTCCGCGTCCCGCACGCCCGTCTTCAAGTCCTTCGTCGCGACATCGACGGCTTTCCAGGCGACGGCCTGTTTGGCGGTCTTGTCGCGCCGCACCACGCCGACCGCCCAGCGGGCCAGGCGGCGCTTTTTCATGGCCATGCCGATCGATCCGCCGATCAGCCCGACCCCGACGATGCAGACCTTGTTGAAAAGCGGCTTCTTCAAATCGATCTTCCGATCGCAGTGGCGACGAGCTTGAGCTCTCTCATCAGCGCGTCGAATTTCGCCAGCTTCAGCGCCTGCGGACCGTCGCAAAGGGCCTTCTCGGGCTCGTCATGCACCTCGATCAGGAGGCCGTCGGCGCCCACCGCGACCGCGGCCTTCGAGAGGGGTGCCACGTAGTCCCAGATGCCGGAGCAGTGCGACGGATCGATCACGACCGGCAGGTGCGAGAGCTTCTTGATCACCGGCACCGCGCTGATGTCGAGCGTGAAACGGGTGGAGTCCTCGAACGTGCGGATGCCCCGCTCGCAGAGCATCACGCTGTGATTGCCCTCGGAGATCACGTACTCGGCCGACAACAGGAAGTCCTTGATCGAGTTGGCCATGCCGCGCTTGAGCAGCACCGGCTTTCTGGTCTTCCCCACCTCTTTCAGGAGCTCGAAGTTCTGCATGTTGCGCGCGCCGATCTGGATGATGTCCGCGTACTTGAGAAAAAGCGGCAGGTCGCGCGGGTCCATGAGCTCGGTCACGATCGGCAGACCCACCTTTTTCTTGGCCTCGTAGAGGAACTTCATGCCCTTGTCCTTCAGCCCCTGGAACGAGTACGGCGAGGTGCGCGGTTTGAAAGCGCCGCCGCGCAGCACCTTCGCGCCGCTCTTCTTGACGGCCTCGGCGATGTGGATGAGCCTCTCGCGGTTCTCCACCGTGCAGGGGCCGGCCATCACGACGATCTTCTCGCCGCCGATCTCCACGCCGGGCGCCAGCTTGATGACACTCGCCTCTTTCTTGAACTCCTTCGAGACGAATTTGTAGGGCTTCTGGATCGGCACCACGCTCTCGACGCCCGGAAAAGCCTCGAACGGCTGGAGGCGCGCTTTGTCCTCCTCACCGATCACGCCGATGATCGTGCGTTCCTTGCCGACGGACAGCATGGGCTTGAGCCCCAGCTCCCGGATCTTGTCCTCGACGTGGCGGATCTGTTTCTTGGTGGCTTCGGGCTTCAGGACGATGATCATCGGTTCCCTTCTCCTTTACAGTATCTGGCGCAGAGCGCGGATGAAGCGCTCGTTCTCGGCCTTACGGCCGATCGTGACGCGGATGAACGTTTTCATACCCCAGCCGCCCATCGCGCGGACGATGACGCCTTTCCGGAGCAGCTTCTCGTAGACCCCGGACGCATCGACGCCGAGGTCGGTCAGGATGAAATTCGTGGCTGACGGGACCGGCCGGGTGCCAAGCGCCCCGAGCTCCCGCTCGAGGTAGCGGCGGCCTTCGTCCACCGTCTTCAGCGTGCGCTTCAGGTGCGCCCGGTCGTCGAGCGCGGCTTCGGCGGCGGCCTGCGCGAGCAGGTTCACGTTGAACGGCTCGCGGACCTTGTTCAGCGCCTCCGCGACGTCGGAGCGCATCACGCCGTAACCGATGCGCAGACCCGACAGGCCGTAGGCCTTCGAGAACGTGCGCGCGATGACGAGGTTCGGGTGCTTCCGCCGGAGCGCGAGCGAATCCGGGTAATCGCGGCGCGCCGCGGCGAACTCGTAGTACGCCTCGTCAACGACCACGATCACGCGCTCGGGCACGCGCGCCAAGAACGCGGCGAACGCTTTGGCCGTGACGTACGTGCCGACCGGGTTGTCGGGGTTCGCGACGAAAACGAGCTTCGTGCGCGGACCGACCTTCGCGGCCATCGCCGGCAGATCGTAACGGAAATCCTTCATCGGGACCTTCACGACGGTCCCCTCTTCCGCGGCGGCCGCGATCTCGTAGATGAGGAACGTGGGGTCCGCGATGACCACCTCGTCACCCTTGCCCACGAACGCGCGCACGGCAAGCACGAGCACCTCGTCCGAACCGTTGCCGAACACGAGTTCTTCGGGACGCACGCCCAGGCGCGCGGCGAGCTTACGCCGCAGGTAGAAACAGCCGCCGTCGGGATAACGGTGCACGGACCCGAGGCGCTTCTTGACCGCGGCGATCGCCTTCGGCGAGGGGCCGAGCGCGTTCTCGTTCGAGGCCATCTTGACCGCGTCGCGGATGCCGTACTCGCGGGCGAGTTCTTCGAGAGGTTTGCCGGGGCGGTAGATCTTCACCGCGGCCAGATGGGCCTTGGCGGTGCGTGGAAGGGCCATCCTCAGAAATCCGCTTTCGGGTACGAGCCCAGGACCTTGAGGAGGGTCGTGTCCTTCTCGAGCGCCTCGAGCGCGCGCTTGACCCGCGGCTCGTCGTGGTGGCCGTCGAAATCCACGAAAAAGAAATAGCTCCAGGCCTTCTTCTTGGACGGACGCGACTCGATCTTCGTAAGGTTCAGGCCGGCCTTCTGGAACGGGACCAGGATGTCGTGGAGCGCCCCGACCCGGTCCTTCACCGCGAAGACCAGCGACGTGCGGTCCCGGCCCGTGGGCTTGGCCTCGCCGCGCGAGATCACGATGAAACGGGTCGTGTTGTTGGGGCCGTCCTCGATGTCGTTGGCCAGGACCTTGAGGTTGTAGGCCTTGGCCGCCAGGATGCTCGCCACGCAGGCGATCTCGTTCTTGAACTGCGGGTGCTCGGCCACGTACTTGGCCGCGGCGGTCGTGCTCGAGGTGGACAGGAGCTTCACGCCGGGCAGATTCGACTCGAGCCAGAGCCGGCACTGCGCGAGCGCCTCCGGCTTCGAGTAGACCTGGTTGACCGTCTTGACCGAAGCGGCGTTCGAGATCAGGTGATGGCTGATCGGCAGATAAAGCTCCGCGCAGATCTTGAGCGGCGACTCGATGAACATGTCGAGCGTGTAGTTGATCGCGCCCTCGGTGGAGTTCTCGACCGGGACCACGCCGTAATCGCTGCGGTGCTTCTCGACCTCGACGAAAACGTCGGAGATGTTCGTGCACGGGAAATAATCCACCGAGGCGCCGAACTTCTTTTTGGCCGCCTGGTGAGTGAACGTGAACTCGGGCCCCAGGTACGCAATCCGCACCTGCTTCTCCAGGCTGATCGAGCTCGACATGATCTCGCGGTAGATCGCCTCGAGCGCGGCGGCGGAAACGGGCCCCTTGTTCAGGGCTTTCAGGCGGTCGAGGACCTCCTTCTCGCGGTGCGGCGCGTAGATCCCCTGGCCCTTCGTAAGCTTGATCTTCCCGATCGCCTGCGAAGCCTTCGCGCGCTCGTTCAGGAACTCGAGGATCTTCGCGTCGATCGCGTCGATGGCCTTGCGATGCTTGTCGACGTCGCTCATGGCGTCCCTTCTTCCGGAGGCGCGGCGGCCGCCCCGCCCTCTTCGGCCGGCGCGGGCGCCTGGGGGTGCAGGGCCTTCATCTCGGGCGGCAGAAGGCTGGGATCGATGTCCTTCTCGGAGAACTCGGTCAGCGGTGGCAGGTCCTTTAAGGAAGCCAAACCGAAATGTTCGAGGAACTCGGGGGTCGTGCCGTAGAGCAGCGGGCGGCCGGGGACTTCCTTCTTCCCGACGATCCGCACGAGCTCCTTTTCCAGCAGGGTCTTCAGGGCGGCGTCGACGTTCACGCCGCGGACGAACTCGATGTCCGTCCGGGTGACCGGCTGGCGGTACGCGACGATCGCCAGGGTCTCGAGCGTGGCCTGCGACAGGCGCTTCTTGTGGCGCGAAGCGAAGAAACGCTTGAGAAGTTCCTCGTGGCGGGAGTCGGTGACGAGCTGCCAGCCGCCGGCGATCTCGAGGAGCCGGAAACCGCGGCCCTCGCTTTCATAGGAATCCCGCAGGGTCTCGAGGCGTTCATGCACATCGCCCGCGGTCAAGCCGGGCTCTTCAAACGCGTGGCGGATCTCCTCGACGTGCAGCGGGCGCTCGGAGGCGAAAAGCAGGGCCTCGATCGCGGTCAGAAGTCCGTCGGGTGCGGGCGCGGAGCCGTTGGGCTGATTCATCGGTCGTTTTCCTCTTCTTCGGCCGGCGCGGACGCGGCCCCCTCGGGGGGACGGACGTTGCGCCGGATCTCGATATCGTCGAAATGCCGGTCCTGCTGGATCGTGACCTCTTTCAGGCGGATCAGCTCCAGGATCGCCAGGAACGTCGTGATGACTTCCGCCTTGTTGCGCGCGGTCTTGAAGAGCGCGCTGAAGCGGACCACCGGTTCCTTCACGAGCCGGTGGAAGATCTCGTGGACCTTCTCCGCCACCGTGTACTCGTCCTTCACGACCTGATAGAACATGTCGCGCGGAACGGTCTTGAGCACCTTCGAGAACGCGGTGATCAGATCGAAGAGCGAGACCGTCAGGAACGGATCGTTCTGCGCCTCCTCGGCCTCGGGCTCCACGCCCAGACGCGTGAACACCGCCGCGCGCTGACCCTCGAAACCGCGCAAGCGCTCGGCCGCCTCCTTGAACGCCTTGTACTCCAGGAGCCGCCGCACGAGTTCCGCGCGCGGGTCCGCCTCCTCCTGGGGATCCACGGTCTCCGGATCCGGCGGCAAGAGCAGGCGCGACTTGATCTGCATCAGCGTCGCCGCCATCACGAGGAAATCCCCCGCGATGTCGAGGTCCAGGAGCTCCATCAGGCCCAGGTGCTCGAGGTACTGCTCGGTGATCCGCGTGATCGGAATGTCGTAAATGTTCAGCTCTTCCTTCTTGATCAGGTACAACAGAAGGTCGAGCGGCCCCTCGAATATATCAAGACGGATTTTATAGCTCAATCGAAACCTCGCTCGTCATGAGAGGCGTATCTCCAGGCGCAGCAGTTCTTTGACCTCCCGCAGGGTCTTCTCCGCCTCGGCCTTCGCGCGCCCGTAGCCCTCGGTCAGGACCTTCTTCACGTACGCGGGGTCCGACGCGATCTTCTGGCGCTTTTCGCGGATCGGGCGCAGGTGTTCCGCCAGCGCGTCGGCCATCGAGCGTTTGCAGTCGGTGCACCCCTTCCGGGCGTTCTCGCACCAGTCCCGCACCTCGTTCGTCCGGGCCGGGGCGAAGATCTGGTAGTACGAAAAAACGTTGCAGACGTCCGGGTGGCCGGGGTCCGAGGCTTTGACGCGGGCCGGGTCGGTCACCATCGCCTGGACCTGCTTGCGCACCGTCTCCTCCGGGTCGCCGAGATTGATCGCGTTGCCGTAGCTCTTGGACATCTTCCGGCGGTCGGTGCCGAGAATGCGCGCTTCCTTCGTCAGCAGGGCTTCGGGTTCCGGAAAAACGTCCTTCTTGTAGAGATGCTTGAAGCGGCGCACGATCTCGCGGGTGAGCTCCAGATGCGCCAGCTGGTCCTCGCCGACCGGCACCTTGTTCCCCTTATACAGGAGGATGTCGGCCGCCTGGAGGACCGGATAACCGAGGAAGCCGTAGGTCGTCAGATCACGCCCGGCGATCTCGCGCAGCTGTTCCTTGTAGGTCGGGTTGCGCTCTAACCAACCCAGCGGCGTTAGCATGCCCAGGATCACCGCCAGTTCCGAATGCTCGGGGATCTGGGACTGGACGAAGACCGTGCTCTTCGAGGGGTCGATCCCGCACGCCAGCCAGTCGATCACCATCTCGACGGTATGATGGCGGATGTTCTCGGGCTTTTCGTACTCCCCCATCAGCGCGTGGAGGTCGGCAACCATGAAAAAGCAGTCGTGATCGTCCTGGAGCTTCACCCAGTTCTCGAGCGCGCCGAGAAGGTGGCCCAAATGGAGGGGGCCGGTGGGACGCATGCCGGACAGGACTCGAGGACGTTTTGGGTTCAAACGGATGACCCGCTTTTATTCGAGCTTGCGCGCTTTCTCTTGGATCTCGTAGACCTCGATGCGGTCGCCGGCCTGGATATCGTCGAAATTCGACACGCCGATGCCGCACTCGAACCCCTCGAGGACCTCGCGCGCGTCGTCCTTGAAGCGCTTGAGGCTCTCGACCTTGCCCTCGTGGACCTTCTTGCCTTCGCGGGTGACACGGCAGGGATAATTGCGGACGATCTTCCCTTTCAGCACCGAGCAGCCGGCGATCGTGCCTTTCTTGGAAACCTTGAAGACCTGGCGCACTTCGGCCGTGCCGACCGAGACTTCCTTCTTCTCGGGCTCCAGGAGGCCCTCCATCGCTTTTTCGATGGCGGTCTTGACCTCGTAGATGATCTCGTAAAAACGCACGTCCACGATCTCCCGGTCGGCGATCTCCTTGGCGGTCGGGGTGATGTCGACGTGGAAACCGATCGCGACCGCGTTCGAGGCGGCCGCGAGCATAACGTCCGACTCGGTGATGTCGCCGGTCCCGGAATGGATGATGTGCAGGCGCACGTTCTTGGACTGGATCTTGCCCAGAGTCGACCGGAGGGCCTCGACCGAGCCCTGCACGTCGGACTTGATGATGAGCTTCAGCTCCTCGACCTTGCCGGCTTTCACGTCCTCCAGGAGATGCTCCAGGGTCACGTGCGCCATCAGGGCGGGGCTCTTGGTGCGGAGGGCTTCCTGGCGTTTGTCGGTGATCTCCTTGGCGGCGCGCTCGTCCTTCACGGTCTGCAGCGTGTCGCCGGCCTTGGGCACGCCCGGCAGGCCGAGGATCTCGACCGGCATGGACGGCGGGGCTTCCTTGACACGCTGGCCGCGGTCATTGATCATCGCGCGAACCTTGCAGGAATAGGGGCCGACGACCACGGTGTCCCCGACGCGCAGGGTCCCGTTCTGCACGAGCACGGTCGCCAGCACGCCGCTCTCCTTGGAAAGCTCGGCCTCGATCACCACGCCGGTCGCGGGGGCCGAGGGATCGGCCTTGAGCTCGAGAAGCTCCGATTCGAGAGCGAGCATCTCGAGGAGCTCGTCGATCCCCTTGCCGGTCTTCGCGGAGACGCCGAGCATGACGGTCTTGCCGCCCCAATCCTCGGACATCAGGCCGTGCTCCATCAGGCTTTTCTTGGCGCGATCCAGATTGGCGCTCGGCAGATCGATCTTGTTGATCGCCACGAGGATCGGCACGTCCGCGGCCTTCGCGTGATCGATCGCCTCGATGGTCTGGGGCATCACGCCGTCATCGGCGGCGACCACGAGCACGACCACGTCGGTGGCCCGCGCGCCGCGGGCGCGCATCGCGGTGAACGCCTCGTGGCCCGGCGTGTCAAGGAACGTGACCGCGCGGCCGTTGGGCATGAACACTTCGTAGGCGCCGATATGCTGGGTGATGCCGCCCGCCTCGGAAGCGGCGACCTTGGTCTTGCGGATCGCGTCCAAGAGTGACGTCTTGCCGTGGTCGACGTGGCCCATGAAGGTCACGATGGGCGCGCGGACAACGAGCTTGGAGCGGTCGGTCTTGGCGGCCTCGGCCTCGACGGTCTTCTCCTCCACGGCCTGCGGCTTCTCGACCTCGAAACCGTACTCCAGCGCGACCTTGGAAGCCGTCTCGAAATTGACGGCCTGGTTGATCGTGGCGAACACCCCGATCTTGATCAGGCGGCCGATCACCTCGCTCGGACGCGCGGAAAGCTTTTCCGAAAGGTCCTTCACGGTGATCGCCTGCGGGATCTCCAGTTTACGGGGCTTGGCCGGCGCGGCGGGCGGCGGAGGCGGCGTCTCGGCCACCGGCGGACGGCGGAATTCGGTCCTGGGTTTAGGCGGCAGAACAACGGGACGCTTCGGCGCGGCGGCCGTCTGAACGGCCGGCGTCGTGGGGATCGGGCGGCGCGGCGGCGCGGCGGGCTTGACGGAACCGCGCTGCAGAAGAAGTTCTTTTTTCGCGGATTCGAGCGACGAGCCCTCGCGGCGCGGCTCGGTCCTGACCGGCGCAGGTGAGGCTTTTGCGACGACGGAAGGAGCGGGAGGCGCGGGCGCCTTCGCGGGGGCCGCCGGTTTGACGAGGCTGCCCTTCAGCAGGCGCACGTTCTCGTCCGTCAGAACGCTCATGTGGCTCTTGGCGTCGACCTTCAGCGCCTTCAAGCGGTCGATGAGCTCTTTCGAGCTGACTTTCAGTTCCTTGGCGAGTTCATGCACCCGGACCGACATGCGTCAGGCATCCCCTTCCTTGGGTTCGTCGGCCGCCGGAGCGTCCGGCGGCGGGACTTCGTCCTCCGCGGCGGGCGAGGTGGGCAACCCGTTGATGGCTTCGAGGATCTTCGCCACGGTCTTGGCGCCGACCCCTTTGACGGCCAGGAGGTCGGTTTCGGCCGCCGCGCGGACAGAGCCGACCGTGCCGAACCCGGCCGCGGTCAGCGCCTCGGCGGTCTTCGGCCCGATCCCCTCGACCTCGGCGAGGAGGGCCTCATCGGCGGGGAGCCCCGCGGCGGAAGGGGCGGCCCCTTCGGCGTCGGTCTCCGGGGACATGCTGGCTTCGAGCTTTTCCTTCGCGATATCCTTCTTCGAGCGGATGTCGATGGACCATCCGGTGAGCTTGGAGGCCAGGCGGACGTTCTGGCCGTTCTTGCCGATCGCCAGCGACAACTGGTCGTCGCCGACGACGACCTCGACCTTCTTCTCCTCGCGGCTGGCGATCTTCACCGAGGAGACCTCGGCCGGCGAGAGGGCCGCGCGGACGAACTCCTCGATGTCCTCCGACCAACGCACGATATCGATCTTCTCGCCCTGCAGTTCTTTGACGACCCCTTTGACCCGGGAACCGCGGATACCCACGCAGGCGCCCACGCAATCCACTTTGTCGTTCTTCGACCAGACCGCGATCTTCGTGCGGTCGCCGGGTTCGCGGGCGACCGAGCGGATCTCGACCAAGCCCTCGGCGACCTCCGGGACCTCGAGCTCGAACAGGCAGCGCACAAACCCCGGGTGGTTGCGGGAGAGGACGATCTGGGGACCCTTCACGGTACGGTTCACTTCGAGGATGTAGGCGCGGATCGAGTCGCCCTGGCGGTAGCCGTCGCGCGGCGACATCTCACGCTTGGGGAGGATCCCCTCGGTCTTGCCGAGGTCCACGAGGAGCGCGCCCTTCTCGAAACGGTAGACGGTCCCGCTGGCGATCGAATCGGCCTTGCCATGGAACTCGTTGAAGATGACGTCGCGCTCGGCCTCGCGGATCTTCTGGAAGATGACCTGCTTCGCGGTCTGGGCGGCGATGCGGCCGAACTCGTTGGAGACGATCTCCTTGCCGTCGCAGAGGATATTGATCTTGCCTGACTCGAGGTCGATCTTGACCGTGACCTCTTTGTCCTTGTCGTGGAGGACCTTCTTGGCCGCGGAGACAAGCGCCGCTTCGACGGACTCGATCAGCACCTGACGGCTGATGCCCTTCTCGCGCTCGATGTTCTCCAGAACGGTTAAAAGCTCGGTTCCCATGATGCAGCTGCCCCTTATGGATTCATTTGCCGAATCGGATCTCACGCGCCGCGCGCACGATCACGCTGAACGCCACGTCGAAACCTTCGCCGTTCGCCGGGTCGCGCAAACTCACGGTCTCCGGACCGGCCGAAACGATCTCTCCCGCGCGGGTGACCACACGGCCCGCCGGGTCTTTCCAGGTCACGCGGACCGTCTTGCCGGTCAGGCGCGTGAAATCACGCTCGGTCCGCAGGGGCCGGTCCAAACCGGGGCTCTGGACCTCCAGCAGGTAACTGCCCCTCAAAAAACCGGCGCCTTCCGTGCCGTAGGCGGCGGAGAGGTCGTCGAGCCAGGCCCCCACACGCCGGCTGATCTGCGCGCACTCATCCAGGGTCACGCCCGCGGGCGTGTCGACGATGAGCGTGATGACCGCACGTCCGCCGCCTCGGAACAGGATCTCCAAAAGCTCCGCACCCTCGCTCTCGACATGCGCGCGGATCTCCTGTCGTCGCTGGTCGATTTCGAATGGCAAAGACATGACCGGAATCCCATTTATGTAAAAAGACCAAAAAATAAGCTAACCTCAATGTCCACCAATAAAAAAAGTGGGTATTACCCCACTTTTTTCGGTCGGAATTTGAGTATGGCCTTACGTTAACAAAACTACGCTAATTTGTCAAGGCGCATCTTCACTTCGGCGCCCAGGGAATCGACGGGAACCAGGTGAGTTTCTCCGGTCTTGCGGAGTTTGATCTCGGCCTGGCCATTTTTGAGGTTTTTGGGGCCCAGAACGACCCGGAGCGGGAAGCCGATCAGGTCGGCGTCGTTGAATTTCACCCCGGCGGTCTCGGCGCGGTCGTCCACCAGGACATCCGCTCCGGCGGCTTCGAGTTCCTTCTCCAGCCGGTCGGCCAGGGCCACGGAAGTCGGGTCCTTGGGGTCTATGAGGATGACAAGCACCTCGTAGGGGCTGATCGCGCGGGGCCAGACGATCCCCTTCTCGTCGGCGTGCTGTTCGATCGCGGCGGCCAGGATGCGGTTCACGCCGATGCCGTAACAGCCCATGATGAGCGGGTTCTCCTTCCCCTTGTCGTCCAGGAAGTGCGCCCTGAGCGGCACCGAATAGCGCAGGTTCAGCTTGAAGATGTGGCCGAGCTCGATCGCGGTGCGGAATTTCAACGGTTTGCCGTCCGGAGAAAGATCACCTTCGGCGACCGAACGGAAATCGCCTACCTGGACCTCATCCGCTCGAATGTCACCCAGATTTACGTTCAACAAATGATGGTCGCGGGCATTCGCGCCGGTGACAAAATCACGCATCTCAAGGATATCTTCGTCGATATACGTCTTGAGATTCGTCCCGAAAGGCCCGCTGAACCCGAACGCGAAGCCCATTTTCTCAATCGAGTCCCGCGAGGCCATAAAAGAACCCGTTTCGATCTTCCGTAATTTGAACTCGCTCACCTCATGATCGCCGCGCACAAGCACTTCGAAGAATGTACCGTCGGGACGCTGGTAGATCATGGTCTTGACGAGATCCTTCGGCATTACTTTTAAAAAATGCGCCACGCTTTCTACGCTCGAATGGCCGGGAGTGTGGACTTTGGATTGCTTGCCCGAAGGAGCGCTCTTCGGAAAGGCAAGCCCTTTGAGCTTGCGTGCGGCCATCTCAACGCTCATGACCACGTCGGAATCGCCGAACTGGACCATCCGGTCCTCCCCCGCGTCGGAAAAGAGCACGAACTCCTGGGAGCCCGAGCCGCCCATCGCGCCGGGGTCGGCCTGCACGATGTAGAACTCAAGCCCGCAGCGCGTGAAGACCTTCTTGTAGGTCTCTCTCATCAGATTGTACATCCGGTCCAGGCAGGCCTCGTCTGGATGGAAGCTGTACGCGTCCTTCATGATGAACTCGCGGCTGCGGATGATCCCCGAGCGGGGACGCATCTCGTCGCGAAACTTGGTTTGGATCTGATAGAGGTTGAGCGGAAGCTGCTTGTACGAATGGATCTCGCGGCGCGCCAGGTCCGTGATGACCTCTTCATGGGTGGGTCCCAGCACGTTCTCCTTGCCGTGCCGGTCCTTGAAGTGGATCATGTCGTCGCCGAGGATCTCGAAACGGCCGGTCTCCTTCCAGATCTCGGCCGGATGCAGTGCCGGCAGGAGCACCTCGAGTGCGCCCGCGCGGTCCATCTCCTCGCGCACGATCGTTTCGGCTTTCTTGAGCGCCCGCAGGCCCAGCGGCAGATAGCTGTAGGTGCCGCTGGCGAGCTTCCGGATGAGCCCCGCGCGCAGCATGAGGCGGTGGCTCTTGATCTGCGCCTCCTGCGGGGTCTCTTTGAGGGTCGGGACGAGCGTCCTAGTCCAGCGCATGGGTCACCTCACGAAAAAATTCTTCACGTTCTCGAAGATCGAGAACCGGTGCAGGTCTTGGAAGATCACGAATGCCATCAGGCCCAGCAGCACGATCAGCCCCCCTTGGGTCATCCGGTCCTTGACCGAGTCCTTGAGCGGGGAGCCCTTGAGCTTCTCGATCAGGATGAACAGCACGTGCCCCCCGTCGAGCACCGGAACGGGCAAAAGATTCAGAACGAACAGGCTGACGCTCAAGGATCCCATGAACAGGAACAGATAGACCACTCCGAGCCGGGCGGCCTCCTGGGTCATGAAGAAGATGCCGATCGGGCCTGTGATGGACTCCTTGAACGGCATCGCGCCGGTGATCATGAGCACCAGCGAGTAGAGGATCATCCCGGTGATGTCCCAGACCCGCTTGGCGCCGAGCCGGACGGCCTCCAGGGGGCCGCTCTTGACGAGCGTGACTTCGCTCGACGGCGCCACGCCGACGAAGCGCAGGGCCGAATGCTTGCCGAAGAGCCCCTTCATCTGGCGGACCTGCGGCTCCACGGTCACGTCCAGCGAGCGGCCTTCGCGCTCGACCGAGAACCGGATCGTCGCCGCCGACCCGCGGTGAACCTCGCGCAGGAGGTCCTCCCAGTAGGTCACGGGGCGGCCGTCCACCGCGGTGATCCGGTCCCCCGCGAGGATCCCGGCGGACTGGGCGGGGGCCCCGTCCAGCACACGGCCGACCCGCGAGGCGAACATCGGCTGGCCGACGAGGAAGACCGCCGTGAAGAGCACGAACGCCAGGAACGCGTTCATCAGGGGTCCCGCGAAGACGACGGCAAACTTCTGGAGCAGGGGTTTCGAGCTGAACTCGTCGGTCTTGCCGGTGGCCTCCTCCGGGCTCTCGCCCGCCATCTTGACGAAGCCTCCGAGCGGCAGGAGCGAAAAAACGAACTCGGTCTGGCCGAAGCGCCGCCCGAAAATGACGGGGCCGAACCCGATGGAGAACTTCTCTACGCGGATCCCCACCCAGCGGGCGACCAGGAAATGGCCGAACTCGTGCACGACCACGAGCACGCTCAAGACGAACAGGAAGATCAGCGCGCTTGGCATAACCGCTTGGTCTCCTCGGTGGCCCAGTCGTGGATGAGGCGGATCTCATCAAGCTGCGGATCGGGCACGTGCCGGTGGCTCGACAGCACCTTCTCGATCACGCGCGGGATCTCCGTGAAATCGATCCGATCTGCGAGGAACGCCCCAACGGCGACCTCGTCGGCGGCCGAGAGCACGCACGGTGCGCTGCCCTCGGCGCGGCCCGCCGCGTAAGCCAGGTCAAGGCAGGGGAATTTCTTGCGGTCCGGGCGCTGGAAGGTCAGCGTGCCCAATTCGTCCAGCCGCAGACGCCGTTCGGGCGGCGCCGGCAGGCGGTCCGGGTGGCAGAGCGCCACCTGGATCGGCAGTTTCATGTCGGTCACGCCCAACTGCGCGATCACCGAGCCGTCCTTGAACTCGACCATCGAATGCACGATCGCCTCGGGGTGGATCAGCACGTCGACCCGCTCGATCGGCAGCCCGAAGAGCCAGCGGGCCTCGATGATCTCGAGACCCTTGTTCATCATCGTCGCGGAATCGACGGAAATTTTCCGCCCCATGCGCCATTTCGGGTGGTTGACCACGGTCTCCTTGGAAATGCCGGCAAAACGTTCGGAGGACACCTCGCGCAGGGGCCCGCCCGATCCCGTCAGGATGAGCCGCTCGACCCCGTTCAGGGGGCTCCCCTGCAGGCACTGGAAGATCGCGCTGTGCTCGCTGTCCACCGGCAGGATCTCCGCGCCCGGCGTGCGCGCGGCGCGGGTGACCGGACCGCCGCCCACGACGAGCACTTCCTTGTTCGCGAGCGCGACGCGCCGGCCGCGGCCGAGCGCCCGCAGTACCGCGTCGAGAGCGCTCGTGCCGCTGGAAGCGGCCATCAGGATGTCGTAGTCGTGCGAGTCTTCGAAAGCCTCGAGCCCCGCCTCCTCGGTGAAGAGCTTCACGCGGCCGTTCAAGGTCCGCGCGAGGCCGCTGGCGGCATCCGGGTCACGCAGAAAAACGCTCCGGGGCGAGAACTCCTCGATCTGACGGCGCAGGAGCTCCGCGTTCGACCCGGCGGCCAGGCCCGTGACCTCGAAGAGCTCCCGGTGCTCGCGGATCACCGCCAGGGTGTTCACTCCCACCGAACCAGTCGAACCGAGGATCGCGACCTTCTTGCGCATAAGCTAAAGGTAGACCTTCAAATGAAAATAAAGGATCGGCGCCGTGAACAGGATGCTGTCCACCGCGTCCATCACCCCGCCCATCCCGGGCAGGAGACCGCCCGAGTCCTTCGCGTGGCAGAAGCGCTTGAGGAGCGATTCCGAGAGGTCGCCGATCTGCCCGAGCGTGCCGATCAAAAGGCCCAGCACCGCCGCGTGCGCCACGCTGAAGTGGGCCGGCAGATAGGGCTGGAACGCCACCGACGCCGCGAGGCTGGCGGCCAATCCCCCGACCAGACCCTCCACGGACTTCTTCGGGCTGATGTGAGGCGCGAACGTGTGGCGGCCGAACGCCGTGCCGATGATGTACGCGCCGATGTCGGCGGCCTTGGTCACCGCGATCAGGTACGCCACCCAGAGGACGCCGCCCGGGAGGAAGCGGATCTTGATCAGGAAGCTCAGGAACCAGCTGATATAGAGCACCCCGAAAAGGGTGAGAGAGATCCCGACAAGGGACTGTGGGTTGTTCCGGAAGAACTTCAGGACAAAGAGAAAAAGACACCCCAGCACCAGGAACAGGATCTCCCCCGACTGGGTCAGACCGAACTCCGTGTAAACGGCCAGCGGGATCACGATGCCCGTCGCCAGGCCGAAATGCGTCGAGACCGGCACGCCGTCCTTTTTCAGGAGCTGCAGGAACTCATGCAGCGCCAGGGCGACGAACAGCGTCACCTCGAGGCTGAAGAGGAACGGCCCCCCGCGAAAGAGAATGAGCGCCGTGACGCCCAGAAGGACTGCGCTCGTCAGGACGCGCTCGGCGAGCTTCGACCAGCCGGCGTTCCGCGGGGTCTCCGCCGGCACCCGGTCGATGGCCGGGGAAGTTTCGAAAGCTTCGCGACCCCCAAGGTCGGGGCGGGGATCGGTCACGCGCGCACGTCCCCGAAACGCCGTTCGCGCTTGGCGTAAGCGCGCACCGCTTTACGGAAATCCTCGCGCCTGAAATCCGGCCAGAACTTCTTTGTGATGTAGATCTCGGCGTAGGAGAGCTGCCAGAGCAGGAAGTTCGAAAGCCGCATTTCGCCGCTGGTGCGGATCAGCAGGTCGGGGTCGGGCAATCCGTGCGTGTACAGGTAGCTCGAGAACAGCTCTTCCGTCAGCGCCGCCGGGTCGCCGAACGCCGAGGGGTCGCGCCGGACCTCTTCGAGAAGACGCGCGACCGCGTCCAGGATCTCCTGGCGGGAACCGTAATTGAGCGCGAGGTTCAGGACCAGGCGGTCGTTCGCGCGCGTCGCGGTCGCGGCCTGGGTGAGCTGGCGCGCGATGTTCGCGGGCAGGCCCTCGAGGCGCCCGATCACGTGCAACCTCACGCCCTCCCGCCGCAGCTCGTCCAGCTCCTTGCGCAGGAAAAGGTCCAGCAGGCCCATGAGCATCGAGACCTCTTCCTTCGGGCGTTTCCAGTTCTCCTGGCTGAAGGCGTAGAGGGTGAGCACCGGGATCTTCATTTCGATCGCGGCCTTCACGGCCTCGCGCACCGTCTCGACGCCCGCGCGGTGCCCGGCGATCCGCGGCAGGCCCTTCTGGCGCGCCCAGCGGCCGTTGCCATCCATGATGATCGCCACGTGGGTCGGCGTCTTCTGTTTTGGGGACATATTCCGGTCCTGATCCTCCGCGTGCCGTACGGCGACCGCGCGGGGCCTCATGATCTTCCCAGGAAAAGCGTCTGTTTCTCGTGCGAGCCGATCGAGAGGATCGTGATCGGCACACCCAACCGCCGGGCCAGGGCGTCCAGATAGCGGCGCGCGTTCACCGGCAGGTCCGACAGGCGCCGGGCACCCGAGGTGTCGCGCATCCATCCCGGATAGGTCCGGTAGACGGGCTTCCCCTCCAATTGAGCGGTGAGCGAGGCCGGGAAATCCCGGCGGAGCTTCCCGCGGTACCGGTAACCCACGCAGACCTTGATCTGCGGCAGGTCGTCCAGGACGTCGAGCTTGGTCACCGCGATCTCGTCGATCCCGTTCACCATGCAGGAATAGCGCACGAGCACCGCGTCGAACCATCCGCAGCGCCGGGGACGCCCGGTCGTCGCGCCGAATTCCTTGCCTTTGCGGCGCACGCGCTCCATGAGGTCGGGCCCGAACTCCGTCGGGAACGGTCCCTCGCCGACGCGCGTCGTGTAGGCCTTGACCACCCCGATCACGCGGTCGAGGGCGGTCGGCGGGACACCGCTGCCCACGGCCGCGCCGCCCGAGGTGACGTAGCTTGAGGTAACGAACGGGTACGTCCCGTGGTCGACGTCCAGATGTGTGCCTTGAGCGCCCTCGAAGAGCACCTTCTTCTTGCGGCGCAGCGTCTGGTTCAAGAAAAGGGCGGTGTCGCGGACGTAGGGCCGCATCGCGGCCGCGTAGCGGCGGTAGGTGCGATGGACCTCGTCGAACCGGAAACCTTTGAAGCCGTAAACTTTCCGGAAGATCTCATTCTTTTCGGCGAGGGCTTTGCCGAGACGCTCGGCGAAAAGCTTGGGATCGTAGAGGTCGACGACCCGGAGGCCGCAGCGCAGCGCCTTGTCGCTGTAGCTGGGGCCGATCCCGCGGCCCGTCGTCCCGATCCGGATGAAACCCTTCTTGTCCTCACGCAGGCGGTCGTAGATGCGGTGATACGGCAGGATCAGGTGCGCTCTCTCGCTGACGAAAAGCCGGCCCTTGACCCGGACCCCGCGCGCCTCGAGGCTGCGGATCTCCTTCACGAGCGCTTCGGGGTCCACCACCACGCCGTTGCCGATCACGCAGGTCGTGCGCGGATTGAAGATGCCCGAGGGGACCAGATGCAGGATGAATTCCCCGCTGGCCTTGACGACCGTGTGGCCCGCGTTGTTGCCGCCCTGGTACCGGACGACGACATCCGCGTCTTTGGCGAGGATGTCGATGATCTTCCCCTTGCCCTCGTCCCCCCACTGCGCCCCGACGACGACCCGGTTCATCTAGAGTTTGATGAGCTTGGCGTCGAGGACGTTGGGCGACTTCTTGATCTCGGCCAGGAGGGCGTCGGAAACCGGGCTGTCGATCTTGAGAAGCGTGCGTGCCTGGCCGCCCATGCGGTCGCGGCCGAGCGTCATGCCGGCGATGTTCACCTTGTTCGCGCCCAAGAGCGTCCCGACCTGACCCACGATGCCCGGCACGTCGCGGTTGGAGACGAGCAGGATGTATCCCTCGGGGACCGCCTCGACGTCGAAATTGTCGAGCATCACGATCCGGATGTCCTCGCGGGTGAACATGGTGCCGGAGACGCTCGTGGTCTTCTTGTCGGTCTTCACGTCGGCGCGGATCATGTTCGCGTAGTGGGTCGCGGTGGAGGACTTGGATTCGGTGATCCGGATGCCGCGTTCCTTGGCGAGCACCGGGGCGTTCACGTAGTTCACGCTCTCGGCGAGGATCGCGCCCAAAAGCCCCTTGACCATCGCGACGGTGATGGGGGTCGTTTCACTCTCGGCCACCTCGCCGACGAACTGGATGTCGAGCTGCTGGATCTGTCCCTCGATCAGCTGGGCCAGCAGCAGCCCCATCTTCTCGGCGAGCCGGATGTAGGGCTGGATCTCGGCGAGCACTTCGGGGTCCACGGCCGGGACGTTGACCGCGTTGCGGAAGCCCTTGCCCTGGAAGAAATCGATCACGCTCTGCACGACGTCGACGGAAACGGCGACCTGCGCTTCCTCGGTGGAGGCCCCCAGATGGGGCGTGGCGACCACCTGCGGCAGGTCCACGAGTTCCCGGCTCGCAGGGGGTTCGGTCTCAAAAACGTCGAGCGCGGCGCCGGCCACGCGGCCTTCGCGGATCGCCGCGGCCAGGGCGGTCTCGTCGATGAGGCCGCCGCGCGCGCAGTTGACGATCTGCACGTTCTTCTTCATCCGGGCGATCTCCTTGGCGCCGATCATGTTCCGGTTCTCGGCCGTGAGCGGCATGTGGAGCGTGATGAAATCGGCGTTCGCGAAGAGGTCGTCGAGCGTGACGATCTCGACCCCGATCTGGGCGGCCTTCTCGGCGCGCAGGAACGGGTCGTACGCGATCACGCGCATGCCGAAAGCCTGCGCGCGGCGGGCGACCTCGGTGCCGATGCGGCCCAGGCCCGCGATCCCGAGGACCTTGCCGTAGAGCTCATGCCCGGTGAATTTCTTGCGTTCCCATTCCCCGCGGCGCATCGAGGCGTTGGCCTGGGGGATGTTGCGAGCCATCGACATCAGGAGGCAGAACGTGTGCTCGGCCGCCGAGATCGTGTTACCGCCGGGAGTGTTGATGACGACGATGCCGCGTTTGGAGGCGGCCTCGACGTCGACGTTGTCGAGACCCACGCCCGCGCGGCCGATGACCTTGAGACGCGCACCGGCCTCGATGACCTCGCGCGTCAGCTGCGTGCCCGAGCGCACGATGCAGGCGTCGGCATCGGCGATCTCCTTCTTCAGTTCCGCCAGCGGGAGCTTGGTGCGCACGACCACGTTCAGGCTCTTTTCGTTCCGGAAGAGCGTCAATCCCTCCTCGGCGAGGTCGTCGCAGACAAGGACCTTGGTCTGGGTCTTCTTCACAGCGGAAGCGGCGGTGGAAACGGCGTTCATCGGACCTCCATCTTCAGGCGCCCGTGACGCCGACGGGCAGCTTGAAACCCGCCTTCGCCATCGCGCCGCAGAACACGTCGAAACCTTTTTTGGCGTCGGCCATCGTGCAGGCGTGGCCCATGTGCGCGAAACGCACGACTTTCCCTTGCAGCTCGCCCTGGCCGTCGGCCATCCACACGTCGGCGGCGGCGCGCATCGCCTTGATCACGTCGCCCGAAGGGATGGCCTCGGGCATCACGACCGCGGTGAGGGCATTGGACGGCGCCTGCGAGAAAAGCTTGAGTCCCAGGGACGAGAGCTTGCCGCGGACCCAGTCGGCGACCTGGGCGTGGCGCTTCCAGACGTTCTCGATCCCCTCCTCGTTGAGCATCGCCAGCGCCTCGTCGAGCTCGCGCACGAGGCTCACGGCCGGGGTGAACGGGGTGTCGTTCTTCTTCATGGCCTTGAGCGTCTCGGCGAAATTGAAATAGTACTTGGGCAGCCTGGAACCGGCGATCGCGGCCTCGGCGCGCGCGCTCAAAGAAACGAACGACAGGCCGGGCGGCACCATCAGGCCCTTCTGGCTGCCGCACACCACGACGTCGATCCCCCACTCGTCGGTCCGCAGCTCGTCGCAGCCGAGCCCCGAGATCGCGTCGACCAGGAGGAGCGCGCCGCTCTTGCGGGTGACCTCGGCGATCTGACGGACCGGATGGGTGACCGCCGTGGAAGTCTCGCAGAGCGCGACGAGCACCGCCTTGGCGGACGGATGCTTCTCGAGAGCCGCGCGCACTTCGGCCGCCGTGAACGCCTCGCCGTAAGGCCGCTCGAAGCTTTTCACGTCGAGCCCGTAGGCGCGCGCGATATCGCGCCAGCGCTCTCCCCACTTGCCCGCGCTGAAAGACAGCACCGTATCGCCGGGCGAGAACAGATTGGTCAACGACGCCTCCAGGGCGCCGGTGCCCGAAGACGCGAAGAAGAGGACGGGGCGGGACGTCACGAACACTTTCTGCAGACCGGCGTTCACGCGCTCGAGCACCGCCTGGAAATCCTTCGTCCGGTGGTGGATCATCGGAAGCGCCGCTTTTTCACGCACGCGCCGGGGGACGTTCGTCGGCCCGGGGGTCAGGAGCAGGGGCTCGTTCATCGGGTTTCCTTATAATGGGTCACGGGTGCGGGACGGGCTACTTTTTCAGGACCTTGACGTCCCGGACGTTCTGCACGACCTCGTCGACGAGACCGTAGACGCGGGACTCCTCGGCGGACATGAAATAATCGCGGTCGGTGTCCTTTTCGATCTTCTCGACCGTCTGGCCGGTGTGCCGCGAGAGGATCTTGTTGAGCTGTTCCTTCATCTTGAGGATCTCCTTGGCCTGGATGCTGATATCCGCGGCCACGCCCTGCACCCCGCCCCAGGGCTGGTGGATCATGATGCGGGAGTTCGGGAGCGCATAGCGCTTGCCCTTGGTGCCGGCGGCCAGGAGCACCGCCCCCATGCTCGCCGCCTGCCCGATGCAATAGGTCGCGACGTCGCACTTGAGGAACTGCATCGTGTCATAGATCGCCAGTCCCGAGGTGATCGAGCCTCCGGGGGAATTGATGTAGACGTGCACGTCCTTCTCCGGCTCCTCCATCTGGAGAAAGAGAAGCTGGGCGACGATCAGGTTCGCGACCATGTCGTCGATCGGGGTGCCGATGAAGATGACCCGGTCCTTAAGGAGCCGTGAGTAGATGTCGTACGCGCGCTCGGTACGTCCGGTATTCTCGATGACCATCGGGATCAGAATGCTCATGGAAAAATGTCCCCCCTCGTTAGCGGATCACTGTTTTTCGTCGAATTTCGCGTTCGCGAGCAAGAACTCGATCGTGCGGCGCTCGAGCAGGCTCTCCCGAAGATCCTCCTCGAACACCCGCCGGACCTCGTCGACCGGCCGCTTCGACTCCTCGGCGAGCGCCCGCAGTCGGCCTTCGAGCTCCGTCTCGTCCACATCGATCTTCTCGAGCTCCGCGACCTTCTGGAGCAGAAAATAAAGCTTCACCTGCTCGGCGGCCTTGGCCGCGGCATCCTGGCGGACGGCGGCCAGCTGGGCCTCGAGCCGGTCGGGAGGCACGCCCATGCGGCGGGCCTGTTCCGCGGCCTGCTGGATCAGGCGCTCCTTCTGCTTCTCAACGAGGCTCTCGGGCAGCGGGAACGAAACGAGCCCCAAAAGTTTTTCGAACAGTTCGTTCTTCATACGGTTCTGCGATTCGCCCGTCTTGTGGCGCGCCAGGTCCTTGCGGATGGCCTCGCGCAGGGCCTCGACGTTCTCCTGGCCGAAGGCCTTGGCCAGCTCGTCGTCGAGCGCCGGGAGGCGCTTTTCCTGGATCGCGCGGATCAGGATCCGGTAGGCCGGCTTGCGGCCCACGAGGCCCGAGGCGCGTTCCTCGGGTGACGGCTCGGCCGTGATCTCCTTGACGTCGTTGGCTTGAGCGCCCAGGACCTGCTCATAAAAGTCGTCGGGGCCTCCGGGCTCCGCGTAAAGAAGAGCCCCCTTCTTGCCCGGGACATAGGCGCCCTCCTGCCAGATCTCGATGTCGCTGACGAGAAAATCGCCCTGGCGGACGCCGCGCGGCTCGAGGACCGGCACCAGCTCCGCGCGGGACTGGCGCAGTGACTCGATCCCTTTGTCCACGTCCTCGGGCGTCACGTCGACGGGGACCTTCTTGAGGCGCAGCCCCTTGTAGTTCTTCAGCGAGAACTCCGGGGCGCTCTCGAACTCCGCGGTGAATGAAAGCTTCTGGCCGCGCGCGAAACGGATGTCCGTGACCGAGGGCAGGGAAATGGGGGTCAGCTCCTCGGAAGCGACGGCCTGATGGTAGACCTCAGGCACGAGAGATTTGAGCGTCTCCTCCTCGGCTTCCTTCGAGTACTTCTTCTCGACGAGGTCCTGGGGCGCCTTGCCTTCCCGGAAACCGGGCAGACGGGCGTCCCGCCGGAAAGCGTCCAGGACCTCCCGGTAACGGGTTTCGACGACAGCGGCGTCGATCTCGACAGTGAGCCGCATACGGCAGTCCTTGATCTTCTTGACGTTGACCTTCAGGTTCGACTTCTTGTCCGTAAAAATAGCGCCTCCTAAACCTTCTTCGGGGAACCCTGGGCCTCGTACCGGCGGGCCTTGTGGTCCCGGACCTTGTCGTGCTGGCGCCCCAGCTGCAGCTGGACGACGCCCAGGCATTTGTCGAACGCCGCGTACATGTCGGCGCTCTCTTCCTTGGCTGCCAGCCGGAGGTTCTTGCCTCGGAGCGTGATCTCCGCGATGTGGCGGAACTTCTGCACCTCGAGCACGATGTGCGCGCTCTCGAGCTTGAGCGAGTATTTGGCCAGCTTTTCAGCCTTCTCGATGACGTAATCTTTCAGGGCCTTGCCGACGGCGAAATGGCGCCCTGTGATGTCGATCTCCATGACCGAACCTCCGGGTTGGGAACGAGCAAAACGGAACCTTCCCCGCCCTTCCGGACGGGGCAAAAGGCTCATCATATCACATCATGCCTACATCGTAAACTTTTCGCCCAGGTAGGTTTTGCGGGCCTCTTTGCTGGTCAGGAGCTCGTCCTTCGAACCCGAGGTGAGGATCCGGCCTTCGGACATGATGTACGCGCGGTCGGTGATCGCCAGGGTCTCCCGGACGTTGTGGTCGGTCAGGAGGATGCTCAACCCCTTCTTGCGGAGGTCCCGGATCAGGTTCTGGCAATCGTTCACCGCGATCGGGTCGATGCCCGAGAACGGCTCGTCGAGCAGGATGCAGAGCGGGTGGGTCACCAGGGCCCGGGTGATCTCGAGGCGGCGGCGCTCCCCTCCCGAAAGGGTCGAGGCGAGGGAGCGGCGCAGGTGCGCGATCCCGAGCTCGTTCAGCAGCTCCTCGAGACGGCGGCGGCGTTCGTGCGGCGGCAGGTCGAGGGTCTCGAGGACCGCCAGGATGTTTTCCTCCACGGTCAGCCGGCGGAAGATCGAGGGCTCCTGGGAGAGATACCCGATCCCCAGCTGGGAGCGTTTGTGCATCGGATAATGCGTGACGTCGCGATGGTCGAAGAGGATGGTCCCGCTGTCGGGTTTGATGATCCCCGTCACGATATAGAACGTTGTGGTCTTGCCGGCGCCGTTGGGCCCCAGAAGGCCCACGATCTCCCCTTCGTTCACGTGGAGATCGACGCCGCTCACGACCGCGCGGCCGCCGTAGGTCTTGCGGATGGATTTAGTTTCGAGCAGCGCCATCTAGGATGTTCGAAGCACCTTTGTGGAGCAGGATCTCGGGACTGCCTTCGAGCCGGATCGAGCCGGTCACGGGGTTGTAGATCGCGCGCTGGGAGCGCGTCGTGTCCGTGCCGCGCTCGATCACGACGCTGCCGGCTGCGAGGATCTCGGTGACCTGCTTTTTGTCACCGTCGAAGCGGACGTCCATGCGGTCGGCCGTGAGGACCCCGCGGCCGTCGACGACCTTGACGTTGCGGTAGAAGACCATGCGGTTCTCGTTGTAGTGGATCTTGAGCGGGCCGGAACAGGTGACCGTCGTGGGCTTGCCGTCCGGGCCGGCGAGCACCATCACGATGTCGCGGTTGAGCTGGATGAAGTTCTCGTTCGGGCGGCCGTACGCGCCGCGGCCTTTGACATCCGCGCTCTGGTGGCGCACGCGCACCGGAGCGTCCGTGCGCAGGGTGCCGCGATCCTGGGACCAACGCAGCCGGTCGGTCTCGATCACGGTGTCGTCGCGCAGGCGCAGGGTCACGCCCTGCTCGAGCAGCACCGTCTCCGCCGAGTCGATGCGGGCGGTCTCCCCCTCGAGGTTCCAGAAGTGCTTGCCGCTCTCGTCGAATCCCGTCAGGCTGAACTTTTGGAGCTCCTGGTCGCGGCCGGCGCTCACCGGGGCCGGCTCGCCGGCGACCGGCCGCGGCGGCGTGGCCCGGGACGCCTCCCGGCGGGGCCAGAAAACGAGAAGGGCCAGCGCCGCCGCGCTGAAGATCAGCAGGAGCGGCACGTTGACCGGCTGGCGGGTCCTCACCGGAAGTACCGTTCCGTAACGGCGGCCCACTTGCCCTGCGATTTGAGCAGGAGGTCGATGACCTCGCGCACGGCCCCGCGGCCGCCCGAACGGCGGGTCACGTAATGCGCGGCCTCCTTGACCTCGGGCACCGCGTTCTCGACGGCCACCGCGACCCCCGCCCGGCGCAGCACCGGCAGGTCGACGAGGTCGTCGCCGATATAGAGCGTCTCCTCGGGTTTGAGGCGGAAGCGCTTGAGGATCTTCTCGAACACCTTCAGTTTGTCCAGGGCGTTCTGGTAAACCTTGACCATCTGGAGCTCCTTGGCGCGGCGGAGATTGACGCGGGACTTCTTGCCGCTCAACATCACGGTCAGGAGCCCCGCGCGGCGGGCCATCACCAGACCGTGCCCGTCCTGGACGTCGAAGCACTTGAGCTCGTCGCCGTAGTCGCCGAACACGATGCGCCCGTCCGTGAGCACCGCGTCGTTGTCCACCAGGAAGAGACGCACGGGCAGCATGCGCTGCCGCAACTCGCTCTCGGAGATCACAGAAGACCCGCCCGCAGGAGGTCCTGAACGTCCAGGAGCCCGACGGGACGGCGGGCGCGGTCGACCACGGGGACCTCGTCGATCTTGCGGGCGGTCAGGACCCCGAGCACTTTGGAGGCCAGCTCGCCCGGCGCGACCGTCACGGGCCGGCGCGTCATCACCGTCGACACCGGCCGCTCCAGGATATCGTTGCCCGACCTCAAATGCCGGCGCAGGTCGCCGTCCGTGAAGATGCCGATCAGCTTGCCGCGGCCGCCGACGACGGTCGCCGAGCCGCAACGGGCCTGGGTGATCCGGTAGAGCACGTCCTTGACCTTCGCGGTGCCCCGCACGAGCGGATTGGCTTTCCCGGTGCGCATGATGTCGGATACCTTGAGGAGGAGTTTCTTGCCGAGACTGCCGCCCGGGTGGTACAGCGCGAAATCCGCGGCCTTGAATCCCTTGCGCTCCAGAAGCGCCAGCGCCAGCGCGTCCCCCATCGCGAGCATCGCGGTGGTCGAGGCGGTGGGCGCCAGGTTGAGCGGGCAGGCCTCCTGGCGCACGCTCACGTCGAGCACCACGTCGCTCGCCGCGGCCAGCGGAGAACGACGGTCCCCGGTCAGGGCGATCAGGCGCGCGCCGATCCGCTTGATGACCGGCAGGAGCTTCAGGACCTCTTCCGTGCGGCCGCTGTTCGAGAACGCGATGACCACGTCCTCACGCATCACCCGCCCGAGGTCCCCGTGCAGCGCTTCCGCCGGATGCAGGAAAAGCGAGGGAGTGCCCGTCGACGAGAACGTCGCCGAGACCTTCTGGGCGATGAAACCGGGCTTGCCCATCCCGGTCACGACGAGCCGGCCTTTCGAACGGTGGATGAGGTCGCAGGCGCGCTTGAAGCTGCCGTCGATCCGGTTGAGGAGCTGGGTGAGCGCGTCGCGCTCGATCCGGATGACGCGCCGGGCGGTTTTAGCGCTCATCGCGCACCACCCGCGCCAGGCGCGCCAGGCGCTCGAGCAACCTTTCCAATTCGTCCAGGCGCACCATGTTCGGACCGTCGCTCGGCGCGCGCTCCGGCCGCTCGTGGACCTCCATGAAAACGCCGTCCGCGCCCGCGACCACGCCGGCCTGGGCCAGGACCGGCACGAACTCGCGCTGGCCGCCGGAGCTTTTGCCCAGGCCTCCCGGCTGCTGGACCGAGTGGGTCGCGTCGAAGATCACGGGATAACCCGTTCGCTTCATGATGGGGATCGAGCGGAAATCGCTGACCAGGGTGTTGTAGCCGAACGAGGTGCCGCGCTCCGTGAGGAGGATGTTCCGGTTGCCCGCCGCGGCGATCTTCTCGGCGACGTTCCCCATCTCCCAGGGCGCCAGGAACTGGCCCTTCTTGACGTTGACCGCGCGGCCGGTCCCGGCGGCGGCGGTCAGAAGATCGGTCTGGCGGCAAAGGAACGCCGGGATCTGCAGGACGTCCGCCACGCGCGCGGCCTTCTCCGCCTCCGCGGGCGAATGCACGTCGGTCAGCACCGGCAGGCCGGTCGCGTCCTTCACGCGCTGGAGGATCAGAAGACCCTTGTCGATGCCCAAGCCCCGGAACGAGGAATTGGAGGTGCGGTTGGCCTTGTCGTAGCTGGATTTGTAGATGAAGGGCACGCGCAGGCGCCCGGCGATCCGCGCGATGGCCTTGGCGTGACGCAGCGCGTGGGCCTCGTCCTCGACGACGCAGGGCCCGGCGATCAGGACGAGCGGCCGCCCGGCGCCGACAGGGATGCCGGCGATCCGGACCACGCGGGGCCTGGAGGAGCGCGTCGCGGCGTTCATTCCACCTTGTGCGCGAGAGAAGCCTTCACGAATTCCCGGAAGAGCGGGTGCGCGTGATCCGGCTTCGAACGGAACTCCGGATGGAACTGGCAGCCGACGAACCAGGGGTGGTTCTCGACCTCGACGATCTCGACGAGGCGCCCGTTGGGGCTCGTGCCGGAGATCACCAGTCCGTTCGTTTCCATCTTGACCTTGTACTTGTTGTTGAACTCGTAGCGGTGGCGGTGCCGTTCGTGGATCGATTCCTTGCCGTAGGCGCGCGCCGCGCGCGTCCCGCGCTTGAGCGCGCAGGGATAGGAACCCAGGCGCATCGTGCCGCCGAGGTCCTTCACGTTCTTCTGCTCGTCGAGCAGGCTGATCACCGGGAACGGCGTTGTCTTGTTGAACTCGGTCGAATTGGCGCGGTTCATGCCGCAGACGTTGCGCGCGAACTCGATCACCGCGCACTGCATGCCCAGGCACACGCCGAAGAAGGGCACCTTGGACTCGCGCGCGTACTTGATCGCCCGGATCTTGCCTTCGACCCCGCGGTCGCCGAAACCGCCCGGCACGAGGACGCCGTTGACCTCCTTGAGGTATTTTTCGGCGCCGTGGGCGATGACATCCTCGGCGTCGACCTTGCGGACCTCGACCTTCGCATCGTTGGCGATGCCGCCGTGCTTCAGCGCCTCGTAGATAGACTTGTAGGCGTCCTGGAGCTCCATGTACTTGCCGACCACGCCGATCACGACATGCCGCGAGGGGTTGAGGACCTTGTCGACGACGTTCGTCTTCCACCCTTTCAGTCTCTCGTCTCCGTCCTCGCAGTTGAGTTTGAGCAGCCTCACGATGATCTCGTCGAGGCCCTCCTCTTTGAGCGCGAGCGGGACCTCGTAAATATCCGAAACGTCCAGGGCCTGGATCACGTTCTCGGTCTCCAGGTTGCAGAAGAGCCCGATCTTCGCGCGCACTTCCTTGGAGAGCCGCTTCTCGGTGCGGCAGAGCAGGATGTCGGGCTGGATACCGATCTCGCGCAGGACGGCGACCGAATGCTGGGTGGGCTTGGTCTTGATCTCGTCCGCGACCCGGATGTACGGGACCAGCGTCAGGTGCACGTTCAGCGCGTGGTCGCGCCCGACGTCGTGGCGGAACTGGCGGATCGCCTCGAGGAACGGCAGGCTCTCGATGTCGCCGACCGTGCCGCCGATCTCGCAGATCACCACGTCGACGGACTTCTCCTTCGAGACCTGGCGGATCGCCATCTTGATCTCGTCGGTGATGTGCGGCACGACCTGCACCGTCGCGCCGAGGTAGTCGCCGCGACGTTCCTTGGTGATCACCGAATAGTAGATCTTGCCGGTGGTGATGTTGTTGAGCTTGGTGATCTCGACGCCCGTGAAACGCTCGTAATGCCCCAGGTCGAGATCGGTCTCGGCGCCGTCCTCGGTGACGTAGACCTCGCCGTGCTGGTACGGGCTCATCGTGCCCGGGTCGACGTTCAGGTACGGGTCGCACTTCATCAGGATCACGCGCAGGCCCTTGGATTCGAGGAGCTTGCCGATCGAGGCCGAAACGATGCCCTTGCCCAGGCTCGAGACCACCCCGCCGGTGATGAAAATGTACTTAGGCATTCGTCTCCTTCTCGGCCAGCCGCTGCTCCCGCTCGAGGTACAGGCGCGCCAGCTCCAGGTCCGCCGGGGTGTCCACGCCGACCGTCTCGAACGGGGTCTCGATGGTCTTGATCCGGGCGCCGTTCTCGAGAGCGCGCAGCTGCTCGAGGCGCTCGTGGCCCTCGAGGTAGGACGGCGGCTGTTTCTTGAACGTGAAGAGGAACTCCTTGTTGTAAGCGTAAAGCCCGATATGTTTGTAAAAATAATCGTTCGGGGCCGCGCCGGGCTTGAGGCCGGCGGGGACCGGCGAGCGCGAGAAATAGAGCGCCCAGCCGTCGTCATCGACGACGGCTTTCACCACATCGGGGCTCTGGAATTCCTCGGGCGAACGGCTTTTCTTCACGACGGTCGCCATCATCATCGAAGGGTCCGACTGCATCGCGCGCACCAGGTCGTCGATCACCAGCGGATGGATCAGCGGCTCGTCGCCCTGGATGTTCACGACGACCCGCACGTCGATGGCGTTGACGACCTCGGTCAGCCGGTCCGTGCCGGTCGAATGCGACTTGGAAGTCAGCACCACTTTTCCCCCGAAACCCTCGACCGCGCGGACGATCCGCTCGTCATCGGCGGCGATCAGCAGATCGTCCAGCAGCCTCGCCTTCTTGGCCCGCTCGTAGACGTGCTGGATCACGGGCTTGCCGCAGAGGTCCTTGAGGACCTTTCCCTCGAAACGCGTGGAACCGTATCGTGCCGGGATCACCCCGATCGCGCCGATCATTTGGCGAGCTCCTCCGCGACCCGGCCCAGAAGTTCCTCGCGCGTCGTCACGGCGACGCCGACCTTGCCCACGACGATGCCGGCCGCGCAGTTCGAGATGTAAGCGGCCTCGAGCGCCCCGGCGCGGCGCGCCCGGGCGAGCGTGTAGGCGCTGATCACCGTGTCGCCGGCACCGGAAACGTCGAAGACCTCTTGGGCGACCGTGGGGATCTTGACGGGCTTCTTGCCGCGCTCGAACAGGCACATCCCGTTCTCCCCGAGCGTGATGAGAACGCTTTCGCAACCCAGCTTCGTCAAAAGTTTCCGGCCGGCCTTGTCGAGTTGCCGGTCGTCCTTGATCGCGAAACCGACCGCCGACGCGGCCTCGTGGTGGTTCGGCGTGATCGTGGTCACCCCGCGATAATAGGAAAAATGCTCCACTTTCGGATCCACCGTGATGACCTTGCCGGAGCGCCGGGCCAAACGCACGATCTCCTGCACCAGGCGCGGCACGACGACCCCCTTGCCGTAATCCTCGATGATCACCGCGTCGCATTCGGGCAGGTGGTCCGAAACGTAACCGAGGATGCCTTTCAGGACGCTTTCCGGGAGAGGTTTGATCTTTTCGCGGTCGATGCGGACCACCTGCTGGTGGTGGGCGATCACGCGGGTCTTCTGGGTCGTCGGGCGGCTCGGATCGGTGATCACGCCGTCGCAGTGGACACCGCTCTTGCGCAGGACCGAGCGCAGGATCTCGCCGCGCGGGTCATCCCCCACCGCACCGACCAGGTACGCCTCGCCGCCGAGCGAGCGGATGTTGTTGGCGACGTTGGAAGCGCCTCCGGGCATGAAATTCTCCGAGTCCACCCAGACGACGGGGACCGGCGCTTCCGGGGAAATGCGGTCGACCCTGCCCCAGATGAACTCGTCGAGGATCAGATCACCGACAACGAGGACCTTGGCACGATTGAAGCCGGAAACGGTGGTTTTCAGATGGGCGAAGCTTAAGGACTTCATCAGGGTCCTAGCTGACCAGGAACGTTGAGTAAGTTCAGGCTGTTGAAATATTTCCGCATTCTAACACCGCCCTCGGAGAGGTGTCAATCACGCCCGGCCGCCGGAGGCCGCTTGCGGCGGCGCCGGAGGATCGCGCAGCACCCCCACGATGTGGCCCCAAGGGGTCCGGAGGGTGATCCAGACAGGTACGCGGCGCTCGTCGGGGCTGAAATAGACGAGCGCCCTTCCCCGCGCGTACAGGATCCCTTTCAGGCGGGTCTTGGGTTCCACCATCAGGGTATCCAGGGCGCGGCCGCGGAACTCCTTGCGTTCCCGCCCGAGCACGTGGATCTCGAGGTCCCAGTCCTTTTCCTCGCTGTTCACGCGCATCCGCACCACATCACCCGGCTTGGCCGGCTGCAGGCGGAACCAGTAAAAAGCGCTCACCAGGTCGTGCACGGGTACCGGGATGTCGATCTCCTTGCGGCCGCCGTTCAGGAACGATTCGTAGCGGCCCTTGCGTGCCGCGGTGTCGAACACGATGTGCTCGTCGGCGCGGTAACGGGCCTCGCTCAACTTCTTGCGGAACTCGAGCGAGTGCAGGGTCTCGACGTCGATGAAGCTGTGGATCTCGTCGCGGACCGGGTAGATCTTGGAGAGGAATTCGTTGGTCTCGGCGGTGGCGACCACGTGGAACGCCTCGCGCCCGTGCACCCGCACCCGCTCCCGCACCTCGAGCTTGCCGTACCCGACGTGAACGCCCATCCAGTGGACGTCGAAGACGAGCGTTTCGCCCGTTTGGTGAGTGGTCAGCGGCTTTTCGAGCGCCGCCTGCGGCCCGGGGCGGACCGCCCGCGAGGAGAAATTCTGGGCCGCGGAAGCGGCCCCGGCGCCCCACAACGAAAGGGCCAGCAAAAGCCAACCGCCGGCCGGCCGCGCGTTCATCGCGCGGCGGCTCCGGAACCGGTCAGCGCGAGGACGGCCGCGACCACTTCCTCGACGGTGACGGCCTTCAGGCACTCGAACTCGATCGGGCAGCGGTGGGCCAGGCAGACAACGCACCCGACGTCCCTGCGGACGACCGCGTGCCCTTCGCCGAGAGGGCGCCAGCGCGCCTCCCCCAAGCCCGGACGGTTCCGCCCGAAAATACTCACCACGTGCGCGCCGGCGGCGGCCGCGACGTGCGCGGGGCCGGAATCGTTGGTCACCAGCGCCTCGCAGCGCGACAGGAACGCGGCCAGCTCCCGCAGGTCCAGGCGTCCGGTCAGGTCGATCACGCCTTCCCCGACGGCCTTGCGGAGCGATTCGCCGAATGTGCGCGTCTCCTCTCCGCCGACGACGGCGATGTGGAAACCTTCCCGCGCCAGGCTTTGCCCGACCCGGGCGAAACGCTCGAGCGGCCAGCGCTTGGACGGACAGCTGGCTCCCGGGTGCAGGGCGATCGTGCGCGCGCCGGGATCCCAGATCCCGCCAAGCCGGCGTTCGAGCCGCGCGACATCGGCCGGCCCGACGGCCAGACGCGGCGGTGCGTCGTCGCCTTTTCGGGCGCCGAACGCGCGGACGATGTCGAGCGCGTATTCGGATTCGTGGCGCGTGCCTTCCCCGCGGCGGTCCGGGACGCGGGTCGTCAGAAGACGCGCGGCCCACCCGCGATCGAACCCCACACGGCGCGGGATACCCGCCAGGAACGGCAGCAGAGCGGAACGCGTGCCCGGATGCAGCACGAGGGCCGCGTCGAAACGGCGGCGGCGCAGTTCACGGATGAAACGGAAATAACCCCGGACCATGCGGTGCCGCCCTCCGTTCTCGTACCCGTACGCGATCACCTCATCCACCGCCGGATGCCCTTCGAGGAGGCGGCGCACGGAAGGACGCATGAGCGCGGAAACGCGAGCGTCCGGGAACGAGCGGCGAAGCGCCTCCAGCGCCGGGATCGAAAGGACCAGGTCCCCCACCCGGTCGAGACGGACGACCAGGATCCGCGGCCCGTCCTGAACGGCCCGCGCGCGCCCGGCGAGCGCGGCGGCGGCGGCGGCGCGGTACATCTCCTCGGCGGGCAGGTCCTCGAGACACTCGTGCGCGAAACGGCACTGCGCGCGCTCGCAGGGCGAGCAGAAAAGCCCCTTCGAGACCGCCGCCGAGCCCGGAGAGCGCGGGCCGTACTTCGCCGGGTCCGTGGGGCCGAACGGGACCACGGACGGGACTCCGAGCGCGTCGGCCAGGTGGAGCGGCGCGCTGTCGTTGGTGACCACGAGTGCGGCGCCGCGGATCCAACCGCAGAGCTCCGCGAAACCCGTGCGGCCCGAGAGATCCTCGGCCGGCGAAACCATCAGCGAACGCACGCGCGCGGCGTCGGCCGAATCCGCGGCGTCCCCGACCAGCACGATCCGGCAGCCGTCGTTGCGCGCCAGGAGGTCCAGGAGCCGCGCGAAACTTTCCGCCGGCCATTTCTTCAGGTCGCTCCGGGAACCCGGCGCGGCGATCACGAGCCTCCCCGGTCCGGGCGGAGGCCCGGGGAACGGGCGGGCTTTGAGCGCCGCGCCGCGGAAACGCTCTTCCGGAGGAACGATCCCATCCAGGGCGGCCAAATGCCGTTCGCGCCGGTGGACCGGCAGCCCGAAACGCAGGTAGCGGTTGCGCGCGCGGGCGCCGCCAAGAAGACCGACCGGCGAATAACGCAGGTCCACGATCAGATCGTAGCGCTCCCGGCGGACCTCCCGGACCGCCGCCGCGCGGGCGCCCAGACCCGACCGGTGGCCGCTCGGGATGAACCGCCGCACGCGCGGCTCCCCTTCGAAAACCGCGCGCGCCGCCGCGCCGGCGCTCACGTCGATCGCGGCGGCGGGGAACGCGCTTTCCAGCGTCCGCAGGACCGGGAGCGTCAGGACCGCGTCCCCGAGGTTCGACAGCGAGACGAGCAGGATCTTCCGGGCGTCTTTCACGCGAGCAGCTCCCGGGTCCGCTCGAGCACTTCTTCGGGCGTCACCAGGTCCAGGCACACGCGATGGTCGCAGGAGCGGAAATAACAGGGCACTTCGCAGCCGACGTCCTTGCGGATCTCGAGCGTACGGCCTTCCGAGACGGGCCCGGTGAGCTCGGGCGAGGTGGGTCCGAAGAGCGTGAGGATGCGCGCGCCCTGGGAGGCGGCCAGGTGGATGGGGCCCGAATCGTTCGAAAGCAGGAAGCGCGCGCGTTTCAGGAGCAGCGCCAGCGCGCCGAGCGACGTGCGGCCGCAGAGCGAGACCGCGCCTTCCCCCGCCTCGGCGCGGATCGCTTCGACCACCCCCCGCTCGGGCGCGGTCCCGCAGAGGACCACCTTCCAGCCGAAGCGCTCGCGGAAAAGCCGTATCCAACGGGCAAAATGCCCCGCGGGCCAGCGTTTCAGGTCCCAATTTCCTCCCGGATGCACGACCGCGTACGGTTCATCGGAGCGGACCCCGCAGGAGGCCAAGAGCGTCTCGAGTTCGGCGGCGGCGCCTTCCCCCGGGACGAATTCGATGCGGCGTCCGTCCGAGGGAACGCCGAGTCCGCCGAGGAGCGCCAGGAAAAGGTCCAGACGGTGGAGCGGGGCCTTCGGAAGCGGCACCGTCCGGGTCAGGAGGGCCGCGACGCCGCCGGGCCGCTCGAAACCCAGGCGTTCGCGGATGCCGGCCGCGCGGGCGGCCCACATCTTCGTCCGGGAGCGGTGGAAGAAGACCGCCGTGTCGAAGCGGCGGCGGCCCAGGGCGAACGCGGCGGCCAAGGTGCCGCCCGCGGAGCGCAGGAACGAGGTGTCGTCGGGGAGCGTGATCACCTCGTTCAGATGAGGATTCCGCTCGAGGAGCTCGCGGCATCGCGGCGGGACCAGACACGCCAGGAAAGCGTCCGGCCTGTGCTTGCGAAGCGCCCGGATGGCCGGGGTCGAGAACAGGACGTCGCCGAGCCAGTTCACGTTCACGATGAGGATCCGCGAACCCGGGATCATTCGGTAACGATCCGCTTCTTTCCGATATGGTAGAGACCGGTCGTCTTCGCCCAGAAGTTGAAGAGGTTGCCGGCCGAGTCCCTCACCTTCACGCGGTGGAGCGCGTAGGGATCGTTCGCGGCCAGGCCTTGATTGGTGGTCACCGCGCCTTCGTAGCCTTCCGCCGCGACGATCGAGCGGATGCTCCCGGTAAAACCGCCGGCCGGGTAACTGAAGAGGGTGACCGGGTGGCCCAGCAGGTCCTCGAGCGTGCGTTTGGACTGACGGATCTCCCGCACGACATCCTCTTCCGACCGGAGGTCGGGCAGGTAGGCGTGGGAGACCGTGTGGCTGCCGATCGTGATCTCCGAGGCGTCCATCAGGCGCAGATCTTCGGCGGAAAGCCAGCCTTCGCGGTCGATGTTCGACGTGATCATGAACACCGTCGCGGGAAATCCCATTTTCTTGAGCACCGGAAAAGCTTTGTCGATGTTGTCGATCGTCCCGTCGTCGAACGTGATCACCACCGTGCCGAGGGGCGCCCTCCGGCCCTCGCGGACCAGGCGCACGAGCTCCTCAAGCCCGATCACGTGATAGCCGTGCGCGCGCAGGAACTCCATCTGGCGCTCGAAAGTCGCCGGCCGCACGCCCAGCCCGCCGTACTCCGCGGGATCGCCGACGACGTGGTACATGAGGATCGGGACCCGGTACGCGGCGCGGTAAGCTCCGAAAAGGGCCAGAAGGGCGAGCGCCGCGACGAAAAGGCGTTTACGGAGGAACACCGCTCGGGGTTCCTAAAGGCCCGCGGCCGCGGGCTGTTTGTCCGGCGCGCGGCGGCGCTCCGCCACGAAACGCAGCACCGAGTCCAGGACCTCCTGCACTCCGAGCTGGTTCATGCACAGGTGCCCGACCGGGCAGCTGCGCAGGTAGCAGGGGCTGCAGGGGACCTCTTTCCAGAACACCTCGTAGCGCGACGGCGCCACCAGATGCCGCTTGGGATCGGTCGGGCCGAAGATCGCCACCAGCGGCACGTCCACGCTCGAGGCGATGTGCATCGGGGCGGAATCGGAACTGACGAAAACGTGACAGCGCCTCACCAGCGCCACCAGTTCCGTGATGGACGTGCGCCCCACCGCGTTCACCGGTTTGTTCCGGGTCAGGCGCAGGAGCTCCTCGGCCAGCGGGGCGTCGTCCGGGGATCCCGTGATCACGACGCGGATGTTCCGTTTGGCGAGCTCGTCGCAGAGCCGCGCGAAGTTCTCGACCGGCCACTGCTTGGTCGGCCAGCGCGGCGAAGAGCCCGGATTGATGCCGACCAGGGCCTGGCTCGGGCTCAGCCACTGCGACTCCAGGAGCTCCCTCACCGCCTCGTCCTCGCGCGTGTCGGTCCAGAGCTCGAGGCGTTTGTCGAGCGCTTCAACCCCCGCCAAGCTCAAGACCCGGAACTGGTGCTCGAGAGGCGGCAGGGGCCCCGGAGATTTCGTGCGGCGGTTTAGGAAAAAGGACCATTTTCCGTTCGCGTGCCCCGCGCGGATCCTCGCGCCGGAAAGAAAGCCCAGCAGATGGCTGAAACGGTTGTTCTGCAGGTCCACGACCATGTCGAAGTCCTCGCGGCCCAGGAGCCGCGCCATACGCAGCGTGAACGCGGGCCGGGTCTCCCCGGTCAGCGCTTCGCAGACGATCGCGTCGTCGACGTAGGGGCAGTTACGGACGACCTTCCGCGCCCTGCGGCCGACAAGGACCGCCAGATGCGCCTGCGGGTACCGCTGGCGCAGCGCCCGCAGCGACGGAACGCTCAAGATCACGTCGCCGAGCGCCGAAAGCTTGATCACCAGGATCCGCAGGCGCGAGGTGGCCTCGCGGTACACCTCGACCGTCTTCTCGAACATGCGATCGAGATTGTACTCGCGCGTCACCTTCGCGCGGAACGTCGCCGCCAGAGAACCGGCCAGGGCGGGGTCCTTCAGCAGGCGCAGGATCGCCTCGGCCAGAAGGCGCGGATCGTCCGGAGGCACCAGAAGCCCGTCCTTTTCGTGTTCGATGATATCGACGAGGCCTCCCATCCGCGTGGCGACCACAGGCACACCGCAGGCTCCCGCTTCGATCGCGACCCGCCCGAACGCTTCCTCGCCCACGGAAGGCACGGCCAGAACATCCATGTCCGAGAGCAGCTTCGGGATGTCGTAACGGGTCCCGAGGAACTCGACCGAGCGCGTCAGGCCCAGGCTGCGCGTCAGCGCCAGCAGTTCCTCTTTATAGGAAGCTTTGGGCGCGTCGCCGACGATCCGGATGCGCGCCTCCGGATACACCCGCACCACCCGCGCCATCGCCTTCAGGAAAAGTGGGTGTCCCTTGATCGGGGTCAGGCGGCCGACCATTCCGATCACCGGCGCGGCCGGAGCGGTGCGGCTGCGCTCGGTCCAGCGGAACTCATCCAGGTCCACGCCGCGCGGGATCAGGCGCAGCTTGCCGTGAGGCACGCCGAAATCGTCCCTCATGCGTTTGCCGATGATGCGGCTGGCCACGATCACAAGCTTCCCCCACCCCATCACGCGGCTCATCGGATGGCGGCTGTAAAAACCGTGGCAGGTCGTGACGAACGGGACTTGGGTGCGGCGGCTGACGAAGAACGCGATGAGGGCCGGGACGCGGCTGCGCGCGTGGATCACGTCGATGCCTTCGAGGCGGACGATCTTGGTGAGCGCGCGCACGGACCGGACGATCGAAGGCAGGGATTTGCGGTGGACCGGCAGCGTGTAATGGGTGACGCCCGCCGACGTGAGGTCACCGACGAGCGGCCCCCCGGCCGAGACCACGACGGACCGGTGGCCGCCGCGCTGCAGGAACTTGGCCAGGTCCACGGTCCCGCGTTCGACGCCGCCGGACTTGAGCTCCGGAAGGATCTGAAGGATGTTCATCGGGTCAGGCGACCTTCTTCGCCGCTTCCCGGAGGACCAGCCGGTCGGAGGCTACCCGCGCGCCGCCACCCGCGAGGCGGCACGCGCGCAGCGCCTCGGCCAGCGAGCCGGGCAGCGCGCGCAGGATGAGCCCGCGCCGCTCGAGCCGATCCAGGAATTCGCGATACTTGGGCTTGGAGCGGGCGTCCCGCGACGGCGTGAACACGACGACCGGTTTGCCCGACGCGACCGCTTCGGAGACCATCGACATCGACTCCCCCGAGACCAGCACCGTGTCCGACGTGCCGAGGATACCGCCGACGATGCCGGGGCGGTTGGCCTCGTTGGCGATCACGAGCACCGGGCAGAGCGAACGGTCGGCGAGACGTTCCTTGAGCAGCGTGTCCGCCCAGGCGGGCGTACGCCGCGAGGACGTCGCCAGGACCACCGAACCGCTCTGTGCGGCGAAAGCGACGAGGTCCGTGAGGACCTTCTCGAAAAGCGAGGGATCGAAAACAACGCCGTCGGCGTCACCTCCGACCAGAAGACCGATCTTGGGCCGCCCGTTCGCGCCCGCCTCGGTCTCGAGGCGCGAAACCGCCTCGCGCGAAGCCGCAGTATCGAAGTACGAGGGCGCGCCTTCCGTTTCAAAAACGTTGGGTGCGGCTTTCATCCGGTCGTGCTTGGGCGCGATCACCGCGTCGAACTGCGCCGGCGGAAGGTAGGGCTTCATCACCACGACCGAACGGGAACGGGTCGCCGCCGAAACGAGGCGGTTCACCGCGACCAGCGACGCGCCGCAGGAGACGACGATGTCGGCGTACGTGGCGAGGAGTTCCTTGGCGGCGGTTCGCCCCAGCGCCCAATCCAGCCACGCGCGCTTGAAGGGCACGTGGCCCTGCAGCAAAAGGGCCAGCGCGGTGAGGGTCCGGCGGCGGAACGCGCTGCGGTAACGGATCTCGGCCGTGGTCACGGAAAAGCGCTCCGCGGGCGCACCCGCGGCCGCGCGCTCTTCCCGCAGCGCCTCGACGACCGCGCGGGACTGGTTCACGTGGCCCGCCTTGCCGTCCGAAAGGACCAGCACCGATCGGTCCGGCGTGGATTTCCAGCGACGGTGCGCCCAGAGCCATTGCGCGGGGGACGTGCGGATCTTGGCTTCGAGGATCCTGCAGAACCGGCCGAGGATAAGGCGCTCCGCTTCCGCGGGGTCCGTCGACGGATCGGGCATCTCGAGCGGGTCCTCCACTTCGATCCGGTGGTCGGCGCCGTCCTTGCGGAAAATAAAGATCGGGAAGATCACCGCCCCGGTACGGAGCGCGAACGCCGCCGGGCCAGTCGGGCACGAGGAGAGCCGGCCGAAAAAGGGCACGAAGGCTCCCCGGCGGCCGCCGTCCTGATCGTTCACGATGCCCACGATGCGCCCGCGGCGCAGCGCCCGCAGGATCTCGCGGATCGGCATGCCCTTGCGGATGACCTGCGAACCCTTCGACGTACGCAGGCGGTTCAGGAACTCGTCCGAGCGGGGATGCTTCTGCGGGCGCGCCAGCGCCACGATCGGAAAACCCTTGAGGTTCCCGGCGATGTTCAGCATCTCCCAGTTGCCGAAATGGCCTGTCAGGAAGATGATGCCCTTGCCCGCCTCAAGCGCCGGGCGGAACTTGTCCTCGCCGCTCACCTCGACATGGCGCTCGACGTAGCGCGCGTCCGTCTCGGGGAACCGCAGCATCTCCACGATCGACATCCCGAGGTTCTCGGCGGAACGCCGGGCGATCGAGCGCAGCTCGGGCTCCTCCAGGGAGCGCCCGAACGCCGCCCGCAGGTTGCGGTGCGCGATCACGCGGCGCTTGGACAGGCGGTACGTCAGCGCCCCGCCGAACCTCCCGAGGGCAAGGGACACCCCGAGTGGCAGCGAGCGCACGACCCCCCGGGCCAGGCGCGACGCGTTAAGGATTAATGCATCTTCTAAGGAAAGCTTCTTCGTCATGGATCTCGATCTCGATCTCCAGGATCAGGAAGTTCAGCGTGCACAGGTCCGGCAACTGCTTCAAAAAAGGCTCGAGACGGAAAAAATCCTTCTCGGTCGTCACGACGTCGCGCAATCCCAGCGCACGGCACTGCGCGGTGAAGTCCTCGAGGTCCCGGCGCGTGAAACGATGGTGGTCGTCGAAGCGCGCGGCCAGATGGATCTCGCAGCCGAGGTTCTCCACGCTCTTCTCGAAAGAGAACGGGTCGCCGATCCCCGAGATCGTCGCCACACGGCGGCCCCGGACGTCCTGGAGCCCCACCGACCGGCCTTTGATCGGATCGGCGAAGCGCATCGGCTTGTGCACCGCCTCGAAGATCAGGGCATCGGGCTTGACCTTGAGCAGTTTCTCGCGGATCCACGGCAGGTTCTTTGAGCCGATGTCGGACTTTGTGAGCACGAAAACGTCCGCTCGGCCCAGATGGCCCAGAGGCTCGCGCAGGGTCCCGGCCGGCAGGAGCCCTCCCGGACCGAACGGCGCGGCCGCGTTGATGTTGACGACGTCGAGGTCCCGGCGCAGGCGCAGATGCTGAAAGCCGTCGTCGAGGATCAGCAGTTGCGCGCCGAACTTGTCGATGGCTTCCCGCGCGGTCCGCACCCGGTCACGCCCGACGATCACCGGCACGCCGGGCAGCTTTTTCTTCAGCTCCTGGACCTCGTCCTCGCCGTAACCGCGCGTCAGGACCGCGACCTTGCGGCCCCCCTCGGCCAGCTCGCGGGCGATCTTGGCCACGAGCGGGGTCTTGCCGGTCCCCCCGCAGGTGATGTTGCCGATGCTGATCACACGCGCACCCACCTTCTTCATCCGGAGAGGCAGAAACCGGTAGCTGGCCTGGGTGATCACCAGGCCCAGCCAGTAGAACCACGAAAACAGCGATCCGACGATCTTTTTCAAGGCATGGACTCCTTTTTATGTCACGAGCGGCGCCAGGAGCGTCTCGAGGTTCCGCTCCGTCGCCCCCTGGTGCTCGAAAATAAGCCGTTTGGCTGCCGTACCGAGCGCGCGTGCCGCCGCCCGGTCATTCACGAGGTCCCGCAACGCGCGCTCGAGTCCAGCGGCGTCGGCGACCTGTACCGCCGCGCGCGCGCGCGTGAAGACCTCGGCCATCTCACGAAAGTTCTGCATGTACGGCCCGAAGAACAGCGGTTTCTCGTGGAACGCGGGTTCCACGAGATTGTGCCCGCCCGCCGGCACCAGACTCCCTCCCACAAACACCGCGTCCGCGGCGGCGTACAGCGAGCTCAAGATCCCCATCCGGTCCAAAAGCCACACCGCGTCGTCGGTCGCCGGATCCTCTCCGGCCGGAACCGACGTGCGCCGGACCGTGAGGTTCCGGCTCGCCGCGGCAGCCTCGACCGCTCCCAGGCGGTCCAGGTGGCGCGGCGCGATCAGGAGCCGGAACCGCCCTTCCCGCCCGCGCAAAGCGCGGTACATATCGAAAAGCATCTCCTCCTCGCCCTCATGCGTGCTGCCGGCGATGCACAGGAAATCCCCGGCCGCCTTCAGGCGCCGTTCGAGCGCCCGCGCCTCCGCCGAGATCTCGGCGGAGGGCCGCCAGTCGAACTTGATGTTGCCGGTCACGTGCACGCGCGCGGCCGGCACGCCGATCGAGACGAAACGCGCGCGCATCGCCTCGTCCTGCGCCCCCACCCCGGAGAGCGCGCCGAGAACCGTTCCGAGGAGGGGCCGCGCGAAGCGGTACTGGCCAAGCGCCTTGTCCGAGATACGGCCGTTCATGATAAAGACCGGCGTTCCCCGGCCGCGCATCTCGAAGATCAGGTTCGGCCAGATCTCGGTCTCCAGCAAGACCAGCGCGCTCACCGGCCCCACGGCATCGGCGAACGAGCGTACGCACCCGCGAAAATCCACCGGGAAGCGCAGCAGCACGTCCTCCGCGGCCTTCGAGCGGCGCGCCACTTCCCAGCCCGTTTCGGTGGAGACCGTCAGGAGCACCTTCGCGCCGGCGAATTTCCTCCGGAGCGCCGCCGAGAGGCGCACCGCCAGCGCCACCTCGCCTACCGAGACCGCGTGCACCCAGAAAAGACGCCGCGACCCGGCCAGCGCCGCCCGCGCGGCCTCCGGCACCCGCCCGAAGCGTTCGCCCCATCCCCTCCGGTGCTTCCCCTTCGCGAAGAAGGCCGGCAGGTACGCCAGCGCGAAAAGCGCGAAAATCGCGTCGTACATGAGACGGCCGGCAACCGACGGCCCGCGCTCCTGGGCGCGCTCCGCGGCGCTCATCGGGCCCGCGGGTGCGCCCGGTCATACGCTTCCTTCAGGCGTTGGGTGGACACGTGCGTGTAGATCTGGGTCGTCGACAAATTCTCATGCCCCAACAGTTCCTGCACCGAGCGCAGGTCGGCCCCGTGATCCAGCAGATGCGTCGCGAACGAGTGCCGCAGCGTATGCGGCGAAACGTTCTCGCGGCGGCACGTGCGCTCGATGTACTTCTCGACGATCCGCCGCACGCTGCGGTCCGTGAGACGCGCGCCCCGTCCATGCGGCGAGTGGCTCAAGAACAGCGCCCTCGCGCGGCCGCTCGGGGCGTCTTTAGCCCGGAGCTCCAGATAATGCCGGATCGCCCGCAGCGCCTTGTCCCCGATCGGGCAGAGCCGCTCTTTCGATCCCTTGCCCATCACCCGGCAGGCGCCGCCGATGAAGTCGATCCCCCCGACGTCGAGCCCGACGAGCTCCGAGACCCGCATGCCGGTCGAATAGAGGGTCTCCAGGAGCGCCCGGTCGCGCCGGCCGGCCAGGTCGTCCTCCGGCGATTCGAGAAGCCGGATCACCTCGTTCTCGTCCAGCACCATCGGCAGCTTTTTCTCGAGCTTGGGGCTGCGCAGTCCCGTCATCGGGTTCTTCTTCAGATAACCCTCGCGGCTCAAAAAGCGGTAGAACGTCCGCAGCGCGGCCATCCGGCGCGCGACCGTGCGGCGCGCCAGACCCTCCTCCTGCATGTGGGCCAGATACCGCCGCAGCTGCGGCACGTCGACCTCCTCGAGGGACGCGCCCGAAACGAACGAAAAGAACTCGCGCAGGTCGCGCGTGTAGCCCTCGAGCGTGTGCGCCGAGTAATTTTTCTCCGACTTCAGATACCGCCGGAACTTCTCCAGATAGTTGTCCATGCCACGCCGGGCCTAAGCCTCGTCCTCGGAGGCGGCGTCCGCGCCGCTGCCGAGATCGTCGAGATCCATGCGCGCGCGCCTCTCGGGACCGGCGCGGCGCTCCGGGGGAGCGTCGGCGGCCGTCTTGGGCCCCTGCCGCCGCTCCGCCCGCCGGCGTTCGGCCGGCGTCGCGGCCTCCGCCGGCGCCGCGCCGGCCGCGGGGGCCTCGCCGCCCGGCAGTTTGTTGGTGATGAACGTGCAGGCCGGGTAGGTCGTGCAGCCGTAGAACGAGCGGCCGCGGCCGGTGCGGGAGCGCCGCTGGACGAGCTTGCCTTTGCCGCACTGCGGGCAGACGACGCTCGTCGAGATCGATTTGGCGTTCTTGCACTCGGGCCAGGCCGAACAGCTCATGAAGCGGCCGCGCCGGCCCCATTTGATCACCATCGGCTTGCCGCATTTCTCGCAGATCTCGTCGGTGGGCTCGTTCTCGCGCTTCACCGTCACCATCTGCGCCTTGGCCAGCTCGACCTGGGGACGGAAAAGCTCGTAGAACTCCCGGACCACCCCCGCCCATTCGATCTTGCCCTCCTCGATCTGATCGAGCTCCTCTTCGAGGTTCGCGGTGAACTCGAAATCGAGCACCCGCGAGAAGTATTTGAGCAGAAGGTCCACGACGAGCATCCCGAGCTCCGTCGGGACGAGGCTGCCGCCCTCGCGCCGGATGTAATCGCGGCTGGTGAGCGTGAAGATGATCGGCGCGTAGGTGGACGGGCGGCCGATCCCTTTTTCCTCGAGCGCCTTGACGAGCGACGCGTCGGTGAAACGGGCCGGGGGCTTGGTGAAATGCTGGTCGTGCGAGAGCTTGATCAGGTCGAGGGTCTCGCCGGCCTCGAGCGGAGGCAGCGGGTTGTCCTGCTCCTCGTCGCGGCCGTGCACGGCCAGGAACCCGGCGAACTCGACCCGGCTGCCCGTCGCGCGGAACAGATGCTCGCCCGCCGCGATGTCCACGGTTTCCTGCGCGATCGTCGCGGAGGTCATCTGGCAGGAGACAGCCTGCGCCCAGATCAGCGAATACAGCTTGAACTGGTCGGGCGTGAGATAGCGTTCGATGTCGGCCGGGCGGCGGTCGACCGCGCTCGGGCGGATCGCCTCGTGGGCCTCCTGGGCCTGCTTCTTGGCTTTATAGACGTTCGGAGAGGCCGGCAGGTATTCCTTGCCGTAGGAGCGCTTCACGAACTCCCGGATCTCCTTCTGCGCCGCGTCGGACAGGCGCACGGAGTCCGTGCGCATGTAGGTGATCAGCCCCACGCTCCCCTCGTCACCGATCTCCACCCCTTCATAGAGCGTCTGGGCCACCTTCATCGTCTTTGAGGCCGGGAAGCGCAGCTGGTTGTAAGCGGCCTGTTGGAGCTTCGAGGTGGTGAACGGCGCGGAGGGGTGGCGTTTCTTGGACTGGCGCTTGACCTCCTTCACGACGAACGGCGACCGCTTGACCTTTTCGGCCACAGCCGCGGCGCGCGCGCCGTCGCGGATCTCGGCCTTCTTTTCCCCGATCCTCTCGAGCTTTGCGGTGAACGGGCGCGGCTCGCCGGCATGCTTCTTCAGGTCCGCCTCGACCGTCCAGTATTCCTCGGGGTGGAACGCGCGGATCTCGCGCTCGCGTTCCACGATCAGGCGCAGGGCCACGGTTTGCACGCGTCCCGCCGAGAGGCCGCGCCCGACTTTCTGCCAGAGAAGCGGGCTCAAGTTGTATCCGACCAGGCGGTCGAGGATCCGGCGCGCCTGCTGGGCGCCGACCCGGTTCATGTCGATCCCGGACGGGTGGCGGAACGCCTCCTGCACGGCCTCTTTGGTGATCTCATTGAACACGACGCGCTGGACCTTCTTGCCGCGGCCGAGCGCGTTCTGCAGGTGCCAGCTGATCGCCTCGCCCTCGCGGTCGGGGTCGCAGGCCAGATAGATCTCCTTCTTGTCCTTGGCTTTCTTCTTCAGTTCGGAAAGGGTCTTCTTGCGCTCCTTGACGACGATGTACTGCGGCTCGAAGCCGTTCTCGATGTCGATGCCCATGCGGCTGCGCGGCAGGTCGATCACGTGTCCCATCGAGGCGGCGACCTCAAAATCGCGTCCGAGATACTTGTTGATGGTCTTGCACTTGGCGGGAGATTCGACGATCACGAGGGCCTTGGCTCCGCCGGACGAAGAGGCGGCGGCGCCGCCGCCCACGAAGTGCACGATCTCGATGCGGTCGCCGTCGGCCACGCGTACCTCCGAAAGACTTTCCCGCGGAACGATGTCGAGGTTCCGCTCGACGACCACGCGTTCTTTTTCGACACCGAGGCGGGCCAGAAGCTCCGACAGCGTCAGCGGACCTTCAAACGTGCGGGGTTCGCCGTTCAGGCGGACCGAGAGGCCGGGGGTCATCGCGCGAAGCCTCCGCGCGCGGGCGGCGCCGTCTGGACCGGCTCGAAAGACGGCCCCGGCCGGCGGCGGACCAGCCCTTTGATCTCCAGGCGCGTGAGCGCGGCGGCCGCGCGGGCGGGCGCAAGGCCCGTACGCTCGATCAGTTCGTCCACGTGCCGCGCCGGAGCCCCGCCGGACAGCGCCTCCCAGATCCGGCGACCCTCCGGGTCGAGCCCCGCGGGCGCGGCGGGAACCGGCGCGGGCGAGGTCTCGATCCCGAGCTCCTCCAGGATATCGGCCGCGCGCAGCGCGGGCTTGGCCCCCTGCCTCAACAGTCCGTTGGTCCCTTCCGACAGACGCGAGTCGATGTTGCCGGGCACCGCGAAAACGTCCCGGCCCTGTTCCAGCGCCGAGTCGGCGGTGATCAGCGCGCCGCTCTTGGCGGCTGCCTCCACGACGACCACCGCGCGCGAAAGACCGCTCACGATGCGGTTGCGGGCCGGAAAATGTTCGGGGCGCGCCTCCAGGGCCATCGGCAGTTCGGAGACGAGCGCGCCGCCCGCGGCGAGGATCCGCTCGGCCAGGCGACGGTTGGACGGCGGATACACCGACCCCAGGCCGTTGCCGAGCACGGCGACCGTGCGGCCCAGCGCCTCCAGAGCGCCTTCGTGGGCCGCGGCGTCCACGCCCAGCGCCAGACCGCTCACCACGGTCAATCCCGCGGACGCCAGTTCCCGCGCCAGGGCGCGCGTGACGCGCAGGCCGTACGGTGTGGCCTCGCGCGCGCCCACCAGAGCGACGGCAGGCGGGACAGCCTCGGGACCCTTGGGCCAACTCCCCTTCACGTAGAGAGCGGCCGGCGGATCGAAGATGTTCTTCAGGAGGACCGGATAGTCCGGGTCCGAGAGGGCCAGGACCCGCACGCCCGCCCGCGCGGCGCGGGCCAGTTCCGCGCCGGCCTCGTCGAGAGGCAGGGGGCCTTTGAGCGCCGCCAGGGTCCGCCGGTCGACTTCTTCCACGGCAAGCAGTTCGGCGTCGGTCGCAGCCAGGATCGCGGAAGCCCGGCCGAAGCGCTCGGTCAGGCGCCGGAACGTGATCCGGCCGATCCCGGGCCGCAGCGCGATCGCCATCGAGAGGAGCGTTTCGTCATGTCTGATCAAAGCTGACCTTCCAATTCTTTGACGAGCATCGCGGCGACCTGCGCCGGCGTTCTGCCGTCGGTGGCCATCCGTATCTGGGCGCGCTCGTAATACGGGCGGCGCTTTTCCATCAGCGCGCGGATCTGCGCGAGCTTGTCGCCCGCGGCCAGCAGCGGCCGATTGTTCGAGTGGCGGACGCGCCGGTACACGGTCTCCGCGGACGCGGTGAGCGCGACGACCGGACCCGCGCCGCGCAGAGCTTCCCAGTTCTCGGGGTCCAACACCGCGCCGCCGCCGGTGGTGATCACCACGCCGCGCTCGGCAACCGCGGAACGGATCTCCTCCTTCTCGAGCGCGCGGAAAGCCGCCTCGCCCTCGGTCCCGAAGATCTCGCGTATCTTGCGGCCCGTTCTTTCCTCGATCCGCCGGTCGATGTCCACGAGCCCGAGGCCGAGCTTGCGGGCGAGGACCTTGCCCACGCTCGTTTTGCCGGTGCCCATGAACCCGACCAGAACGATGGTTCTCAGAATTCCCGGACCTGTTTCAAGTAGCCGTCGTAATTGCGGCGGGTCTCCTTCAGGCTATCGCCGCCGAACTTCTCGAGGAACGCGAGGGCCAGCTCGAAAGCGACCATCGCCTCCCCCACCACGCCGCAGGCGGGCACGGCCGTGACGTCGGAACGCTCGACCGTGGCGACCTCTTTCTTCTTCGTGTCGATGTGCACCGACTTGAGCGGGCTCATCAGCGTCGCGTAAGGCTTGGTCGCCGCGCGCAGCACCAGGTCCTCTCCGTTGGTCACGCCCCCCTCGAATCCCCCCGCGCGGTTCGTACGGCGGTAGAACCCTTTCCGGCGGTCGTGGAAGATCTCGTCGTGGACCTCCCGCCCGGGGCGGGACGCGACACCGAAACCCATCCCGATCTCGACGCCCTTCACGGCCTGGATCGACATGAGCGCCGCGCAGAGCCTGGCTGAAAGCCTCCGGTCGTAATGGACAAAACTGCCCAGGCCCACCGGCACGCCGGTCGCAACGACCTCGAAAACGCCGCCGATGGTGTCCTTCATGAGCTTCGCCTCGTCCACCCGCGCCATCATTCGGCGCGTGGCCTCCGGATCGGCGCAGTGCATCGGCGAAGCCGCCGAAAGTTTTTTGATCCGGCCGAACGGCATCCCGGAGGTCGGCGCGACGACCCCACCGATCGCCACGACGTGGCTCACCAGGTCCACCCCGAATTCCCGCAGGAACGCCTTGCACACGGCGCCCACGGCCACACGCGCGGTCGTCTCGCGGGCGCTCGCCCGCTCAAGGATGTCCCGCACGTCGCCGCGGCCGTACTTCATCGCGCCCACGAGGTCCGCGTGTCCGGGACGCGGGCGCTTGACGACCGGCAGTTCGTTGATCTTGAAATCCCGGTTCGGGACCAGCAGCGCGATCGGCCCGCCGATCGAGCGCCCGGAGCGCACGCCGGAAAGGATCTCGGCGCGGTCCTTCTCGATCGTCATGCGGCCGCCCCGGCCGTACCCCTCCTGCCGGCGAGCCAGCTCCCGGTCGATGTCTTGGGCGTCCACGCCCAGGCCCGCGACCATCCCTTCGAGGATCGCGACCAGGCACTTGCCGTGCGATTCACCGCTGGTCAGAAAACGCAGCATCCGTCATCCTCTCCGTTTAACAGGACCGTTCGGCATCAGTGCCGGCCGGCCAGATGGCCGAAATACCATTCGACGACCGACCGGCCGAAGAACGGGTAAACGAACGCCGCCAGCCCGAGGTACGGGCCGAACGGGATCTCCTCCGCGCCGCGGCGCAGGCGCTGGTAGAGCCCGAAGACCGTGCCGAGCACCGAAGCCGCGAACACGGTCCACAGGACCCCCTCCCATCCGAGAAAAGCGCCGATCATAGCCAAAAGCTTCACATCCCCGCCGCCCATCGCCTCGCGCTTGAAGATCTTCTCTCCGAGCGAACCGATGATCCAGAGCAGGCCGCCTCCGGCGAGCACGCCGATGAACGAGGCCGCGAGCGCCCCGGTCCAGTTCTCCCGGCCGTGAAGCGGCGGCCAGAGCGCCGAAACCGCCAGGCCCACGGCGATCCCCGGCAGCGTGATGCCGTCGGGGATGATCTGATGGCGCAGGTCGATGAAGCTTTCCACGACGAGCGCCAGGGCCAGCCCCAGATAGATGAAACCCTCGGGCGTGAGCCCGAACACGCGGTAACACGCCGCGAAGAGGCCGCCCGTCAGGAGCTCCACGACCCAGTACTGCGCGGAGATCCGCGCGCGGCAGTGCCGGCAACGGCCGCCGAGGACCAACCAGCTCAAGACCGGCACGTTGTCGTACCAGGCGATCGCCTTCCGGCAAGCGCGGCAGTGCGAACCGGGGAACACGACCGACTCGCCCTCCGGCACGCGGAAAATGCAGACGTTCAGGAAGCTCCCGACGATCGTGCCGAACGTGAATGAGACGAAAGTGACCGCCGCGCTCTCGGGGCTCAAGTCTTGAGCGCCTGCATCATCACCGTGCGAACGTCCTTCTCGCCCGTCCAGAGCCCGAACGCCAGCGCCGCCTGCGCGACGAGCATCCCCAGGCCGTTGGCGCACGGAAATCCGAGCTTCCCGGCGGCCTCCAGGAACGGCGTACGGAGCGGCGCGTAGATCAGATCGTAGACCACCGCGGGTTTTTTGAGCCGCCGCAGGTCGTACGGCACGGGGTCGGATTTCTTCATCCCGCAGGAGGTCGCGTTCACCACGAGGTCCACCTTCGCCTCCTCGACGTCATCGGCGGCGACCGGCGATTCGACCGCGGCTTCCGGGAAATGGACGGACAGGTTCTCGGCCAGACCCGCCGCGCGATCGTGCGTGCGGTTGAGCAGCCAGAGCCGCTCCGCGCCCGCGTAAGCCAGCGCGAACGCCACTCCCCGGGCCGCGCCGCCGGCGCCGAGGATCAACACGCTCTTGCCTCTGGGATCGAATCCGGTCTCTTCCTGCAGGGCCAGAAGAAAACCCGGACCGTCGGTGTTGTAGCCGTAGAGCCGGCCGTCACGGTTCACGACCGTGTTGAGGGCTCCCGTGCAGCGGTCGATGTCCTCCGGGACCTCGTCCGCATAGTTCATCGCGTCCTCTTTGAACGGGATCGTGAGGTTCACGCCGCCCATGTCGAGGGCACGCACCGCCTCGAACGCCAGGCCCAGGCCCTCCCGGGCCACCTCGAACGCCAGGTACACGGCGTTCACGCCCCTTTCGCGGAACGCCGCGTTGTGCAGGCGCGGCGACAGCGAATGGCGGACCGGGTTCCCGAAGACCCCGTAGAGGCGGGTCGAGGGATCGATCTTCACGTTCGGGCCGGAAACCAAAGATGCCTCCATCCGCTGTCCGCGAGAAGCCGGGTCGCGGCGGGCCGCTCACACTCCGTAGGCGGCGCGCCCTTTCCCCGAGGCTTTTTCGCGGAACACGAGTTTGTTGACCGCGTCGAGGTACGCATGCACGCTGGCTTCGATAATGTCGGTGCTCAGTCCGTGGCCCGAGACCGCGCGGCCTTCTCCGGCGCTCACCTTGACCGTCACCTCGCCCTGCGCGTCCTTGCCGACCGTCACCGAGCGGATCTGATAGTCGAGGAGCTTCGTCTTGCGTTTGAGGAGCCGGTCGATCGTCTTGTACGCGGCGTCGACGGGCCCGCTGCCGGTGCCGGCGGCGCCGGAGACCTTCTTCCCGGTCCGGATCCGTACCGTCACGCGCGGCGGCTTGCCGGTCGCGGTCTCGAGCGCGAACGATTCGAGCGCGTAGGTCTTCGGGGCGGCCGCGAGCTCCTTGTCCACGAGCGCCGCGAGGTCGTCGTCGAAGACCTCCTTCTTCTTGTCCGCCAGTTCCTTGAAATCCTCGAATACCGCCTCGAGCTCCTTGGGCGTGAGCTTGTAACCGAGCTTCCCCAAGCGGTTCTCGAGCGCGTGGCGCCCCGAATGCTTGCCGAGCACGAGCATCGTCTCCCCGAAGCCGACGTCCTCGGGCCGCATGATCTCGTAAGTCTTGCGGAGCTTGAGGAGGCCGTCCTGATGGATGCCCGACTCGTGCGTGAACGCGTTGCGGCCGACCACCGCCTTGTTCGGCTGGACGACCATCCCGGTGAGTGCGCTGACCATGCGGCTCGTCTTGCAGATGAGCTCGCGCCGGATGTTGGTGTAGCGCCCGCCGAAGATGTCCTTGCGGGTATCGAGCGCCATCACGATCTCCTCCATCGCGGCATTGCCGGCCCTCTCGCCGATACCGTTGACCGTGCACTCGACCTGGCGCGCGCCGAACTTGATCGCGGCCAGCGAATTGGCCACCGCCAGGCCCAGGTCGTTGTGGCAATGCACGCTCACGATCGCCTTGTCGATGTTGGGCACGTTGTCGAAGATGCCCTTGATGAGCCCGCCGAACTCGAACGGCGTCGTGTAGCCCACCGTGTCGGGGATGTTGAGCACCGTCGCGCCCGCGTCGATCACCGACTCGAGCACCTGCCAGAGGAAATCGGGTTCCGTGCGCGAGGCGTCCTCGGGCGAGAACTCGACCTCGCCGATACGCTTGCGCGCGTACCGCACCGACTCGGTCGCGATGCGGACGATCTCTTCCTTGGCCTTGTTGAGCTTGTACTTGCGGTGGATCTCGGAGGTCGCGATGAAGACGTGGAGACGCGCCGCGGCCGCGGGTTTGAGCGAGTCGAGCGCAACGTCGATGTCCTTCTGCACGGCGCGCGCGAGCGCGCAGATGCGCGGGCCGCGGACTTCCTTGGCGATCCGGCGCACCGCTTCGGCGTCGCCCGGCGAGGTGATCGGAAAACCGGCCTCGATCACGTCCACGCGGAGCTCCGCCAACTGCCGCGCGATCTCGAGCTTGGACTTACCATCGAGGGAGGCGCCCGGCGACTGCTCGCCGTCGCGAAGCGTGGTGTCGAAAATGTAGACTCTGTTCTTGTCGTCCATGGTCTTTTTCTCCTGAGTTGGGAGGCCGGAGGTCAGCACGCCCGCCCCAGAGGAACCATGCGTCAGAGCCACTTCATCATGCCGCGGAGCTTGCCGCCCACCTGCTCGATCGAATGCCGGTCGTCGGCGTGGCGGAGCTTCTCGAAGCGTTTCTTGCCCTGTTTATAGTCCGTGAGGAATTCCTTGGCGAACTTCCCGGCCTGGATCTCCTTGAGTATCTTTTTCATTTCGTTGCGGGTTTTTTGGTTGACGACGCGGGGACCGCGCGTCAGGTCGCCGTACTCCGCGGTATCGGAGACGCGCTTGCGCATCCCCTGGATGCCCGTCGCGTAGATCATGTCGGTGATGAGCTTGAGCTCATGGAGGCACTCGAAGTAGGCGATCTCCGGTTGGTAACCGGCTTTGACGAGCGTCTCATAGCCGGCCTTGACGAGCGCCGAAACACCGCCGCAGAGCACCGTCTGCTCGCCAAAAAGATCGGTTTCGGTCTCCTCGCGGAACGACGTCTCGAGGACCCCCGCGCGGGTGCCGCCGAGCGCCTTGGCGTACGCCAGCGCGATCTTCTTGGCGTTGCCGGTGGCGTTCTGGAAGACCGCGAAAAGGCAGGGCACGCCCTTACCTTCCTCGTAGAGCCGGCGCACGAGACTGCCGGGCCCCTTGGGGGCCACCATGAAGACATCGACGTTCTTCGGCGGCACGATCTGCTTGAAATGGATGTTGAAGCCGTGCGAGAACGCCAGCGCCTTGCCCTTCGTCAGGTACGGCGCGACCGAGATCCGGTAGATCTCGGCCTGGAGCGGGTCCTGCGCGAGGATGATAATGATGTCGGAGCGGCGCGCGCACGCGGCCGCGTCGACCGGCTGAAAGCCGTCCTTCACCGCCTGCTCGTAATTGGGCCCGCCGGGGCGCTGGGAGACGACGACGTTCACGCCGCTGTCGCGCAGATTGAGCGCCTGGCCGCGGCCCTGGATCCCGTAACCGACGACGCCCACGGTGCGGCCCTTCAGGGCCGACAGGTCGGCGTCCTTGTCATAATAGATCTTAGCCATGGAGATCTCCTCGATTAATCTTTCTGTGTTTTGCCCGAGAGCGCGACCGCGCCGGTCTGCGCCATCTCGACGATCCCGAGTTCCTGGAATATCGTAAAAAGCTTCTTGGTGTTCTCGCGCGACTCCGTGCATTCCAGCGTGATGACCTTCGGGGTCTCCTCGATCAGCTTCACGCGATAGGTCTGCAACTGCTTCGCGAGCGATTCCTGCGTCCGCGCGTTGTTCTTGAGGCGCACGAGCATCAGTTCCCGGTCGATGAACCCCTCGTCGGAGAGGTCCTGGACCTTGATCACGTCGATCAGCTTGTTGAGCTGTTTCTTGATCTGCTCGAGCGTCTTCTGGTCCCCTTCGGCCACGAGCGTGATGCGCGACATCGTCGGGTCCTCGGTCTCGCCGACCGCCAGCGACGCGATGTTGAAACCGCGCGCCGAGAAGAGGCCGACAACGTGCGAGAGCACGCCCGGGCGGTTTTCGACGAGCACCGAGAGAATGCGCTGTTCGACTGGGGTCGCGTCGTGGACTGCCATCTTTAGGCCATGTCCATGATCTCTTCGAACGACTTACCGGAGGGGATCATCGGGTAGACGTTCTCCTCCTCGGTCACGACGAAATCGAGCACGCAGGGGCGGTCCGTCACGGTCTTGGACCAGGCGATCGCGTCGTCCACCTCGGCCTTCTTGACCACGTGCCGGCCGGTGGCGCCGTAGGCCTTCGCCAGCGCGACGAAATCGGGGTTGCCGCTCATGTCGGAGCTCGAGTAGCGATGGTTGTAGAAGGCTTCCTGCCACTGGCGCACCATGCCGAGATAGTTGTTGTTGATGATCGCGATCTTGACCGGCAATTTCTGGATCACCGCGGTCGCCATCTCCTGGATGTTCATCTGGATCGAACCGTCCCCGGTCACGCACACGACCGTCTTCTTGGGAAAAGCCAGTTGCGCGCCGATCGCGGCGGGAAAACCATAGCCCATCGTGCCCAGACCGCCCGAGGTGAGGAACTGGTTCGGGCCGTTCAGCCTGTAATATTGCGCCGCCCACATCTGGTGCTGGCCGACGTCGGTGCTGACGATCGCGTCCGAGCCCAGGATGTCGCAGAGGCGCTGGATCGCGTACTGCGGCCGGATCGCCTCGCCCTCGTTCTTGTAACGCAGCGGGCTCTCCGCCTTCCATTGCTCGATCATGCGCATCCATTCGCCGCAGTCGGGTTTCTTGACGATCTTGTTGAGCTCCACGAGGATCTGTTTCACGTCGCCGACGATCGGCACGTCGACCTTGACGTTCTTCGAGATCGCCGAAGGGTCGATGTCCATGTGGACGATCTTCGCGTGCGGCGCGAACTTCTTCAGGTCACCCGTCACGCGGTCGTCGAAGCGCGCGCCCACCGCGATCAAAAGATCGCACTCGTGCACCGCGCGGTTCGAGTACACCGTGCCGTGCATGCCGAGCATGCCGAGGAACTGCGGGTGCGTGCCCGGCACGCCGCCCAGCCCCATCAGCGTGTTGGTGCAGGGCGCGCCGATCTTTTCCACGAGCTCGATCAATTCCTTCGAGGCCCCCGCGATGATGACCCCGCCGCCGGTGTAGACGACCGGGCGCTTGGACTCCCCGATCATTTTTGCGGCTTTCTTGATCTGGCCCGGATGACCCATGGTGACGGGCTTGAAACTGCGGATGTTCACCGTCTCCGGATACTCGAAATCGAAGGACTGCAGGCTGACGTCCGACGGAAAATCGATGAGCACCGGACCTGGGCGGCCGTGCGTCGCGATGTAAAAAGCCTCCTTCAGCACACGCGGCAGATCGTGCACGTTCTTCACCAGATAATTGTGTTTGGTGATCGGCCGGGTGATGCCGGTCACGTCGGCCTCCTGGAAAGCGTCGTTGCCGATCAGGAACGATTTGACCTGTCCGGTGACCACGACGAGCGGGATCGAATCCATGTACGCGTCGGCCAGCCCCGTCACGGTATTGGTCGCGCCGGGTCCGGAGGTCACGACGACAACGCCCGGACGGCCGGTCGAGCGGGCATAGCCTTCGGCCATGTGCACCGCGCCCTGCTCGTGCCGCACCAGGACGACCTTGAATTTGGCGTCGTATAACGCGTCGAAAAGGGGCAGGCACGCGCCGCCGGGCAGACCGAAGACGTATTCCACCCCTTCCTTCGTGAACGCCTCCACCACCGCCTGGGCACCGCTCATTTTAGGCATAGAAAACCCCCTCGAAAATTTCGCTCTTCCTTATATGCAGCCGGGATAAATTTATAAAAGACGTATTATAACATGAAGCGAATGGGTGTCCAAGCAAAAGTGGACACCCGGAAGGCTATTTTATCCCCTTGTAAACACGGGGGATACGGGAATGCACCGCGCAGACGATCTCGTAGGGGATCGTGGAGGCGATCCCCGCCAGTTCCTCGGCGCTCACCGCGGTCCGGCCGTCGCGGCCGATCAGCGTGACCGGGTCCCAGCGCCGCACGCCCGGCACGCCGCCAACGTCGACGAGCGTGTGATCCATCGTGACGCGCCCGACGACGCGACAGCGGCGGCCGCGTACGCCGACAAAGGCCTTGTTGGAGAACGCGATCCGGTAACCGTGGCTGTATCCGACCGGCAGCGTGGCGATCCGCGTCGGGCCCGCGGTGCGGTGCGTGGCGCCGTAGCTCAAGGTCCGCCCCTTCCCCACGTCCTTCAGGAACGCGATGCGCGTGCGCAGGCTCATTACCGGCTCGAGGTCCCCGAGCGGCGCGCGGCCGCCGCGCTCTCCCATCGGGTTCAGGCCGTAAAGGACCAGGCCCGGACGGATCAGGTTCAGATGCGAGCGGCCGAAACGCATGATACCCAGGCTGTTGGCCGCGTGGAAGTAAACGGGCCGGAGTCCCGCCTCGAGCGCCGCGGCGGCCGCGCGCTCGAAGAGGTCGAGCTGGTTCAGCGTGAACGCGTCGTCGGTGTCGGCGCTCGAAAAATGCGTGTAAATTCCCTCAACGTACAAACGCGGAGCGCGCCGGGCCAGTTTGCGGAAGACCTGCGGCGCTTCCTCGTGCCACACGCCGAAACGCCCCATCCCGGTGTCGACCTTCACGTGCACCGGGTACGGCACGCGCATCCGGCGCGGCAGGCGCGCGGCGAAACGTTCGGCGTCTTCGAACGACGAGAGCGACGGCGTGATCGCGGCGCGCGCCAGGCGCTCCGCCTGGCTGTCATGAAAACCGCCCAGTACGAGGATCCGCGCCGAGCGGCACGCCGCGCGCAGCTCGAGAGCTTCCTCCAGGCTCGCCACGCCGAACGAACGGACCCCCTCGCCGGACAGCGCGAGCGCCACCCGGCGCATCCCGTGGCCATAGGCGTCGGCTTTCACGACCGCCAGGACCTCGGGCGGCGCGGCGTGAGCGCGGCCGGCGGCCGCGCGACGCACCCGCCGCAGGTTCCGCCGCAGGGCACCGAGGTCCACCTCGGCCCACAGGAGCGGCCGGTGCGCGGGGCTCATCGGGCGGCCCTTCCGTGGACGTTGCAATCCCTCGGACGCAGGTAGAGCGGTAGGAGGCGTTTCGGATCGGCCGGGCGCGCGCCGGGCGACGCGGCCAGCGCCAGCACCGCGCGGGCGCACGGATAGACGGCCGCGGCCCCTTGGGGCAGTTTCACGAACGGGTGGCGTTCGAAGAAGGACCGGTGCAGGGCCGCGCCGTCCCCCACCAGGAGAGTCGGCGAACGAAGGGAGGCCGCGAACTGCGCGGGCGATACCAGGCGCGGTTTGACCCTTGGAGCGCGGCGGGCGCGGCGTGGGTACACCGCGCCGTAGAGCATCCCGCGGCGGGCGTCGAGAGCGACGGCGACCTGCCGCGGCGGACCCTTCTCGTCGGCGACGCCGTAGGCGATCGCCTCGGTCCCCGGCACCCCGAAGAGCGGCTTGCCGAGCGCCCAGGCCAGCGCCTTGGCGGTCATCACCCCGACCCGCAGGCCCGTGAACGATCCGGGGCCCAGGCCCACCGCGATCGCGTCCACCCGGTCCCAAGTCACGTCGGCCTTCTTCAGGAGCGCGGCGATCGCCGGGGCAAGGGCCTCCGCGTGGCGCGTGAACGAGCGCGCTTCGGAGGCGGCGAGCACTCGCGTGGACGTTCCGTAGGCGAGGGTCAGGACGTCCGTTGACGTGTCGTAAGCCAGGATCCTCATGCGTGTGTGTTCCGAAGGGTTTCCAGGAGCGCCTGGTGCGTGGGGCCCGATGCGCGCAGGCGAACGCGGCGCGAGCGCGGCCCCACGTGCCGCAGTTCCACCGACAGCCGGTCCGCCGGCAGCGCCCCGCGTCCGTGTTCCGGCCACTCGACAAGGGCCACTCCACCCGCGGCGAAACACTCGGACACCAGCTCCCGGTCCGTTCCGCGCAGCGACGCCAGGCGGTACCAATCCATATGATACACCCGTAGGCGGCCCGGGTATTCGTTGATCAGCGTGAACGTAGGACTGGTCACGCGCGAGGAGTCCACACCGAGGCCTCGCGCGATCCCTTTGGCCAGGGTGGTCTTGCCCGTCCCCAATTCCCCCGCCAACGAGACGACCGAACCGGGTCCCAGACCGCGGCCGATCCGCTCCCCCAGGCGCCGGGTCTCGGCGGGCGAGTGCGACAGGATCTCGACCGAACGCAGCGCGCGCTTTCTCACCGGAAATGGTCGAAACCCGGTCGCGGCAATGGGCGCTCGATCCCGCGCTCGACGAGGCGCAGACCCGCAGCGCGCGCGACCGCGCGCCCGATACGCGTGAAACGCGCCAGGCCTTTCGGCGGGCGCGTCCGTTCCAGGCGCGCGGCGTCGCGCGGCGAAAGCGCGAACAAAAGCTCGAAATCCTCCCCGTCGGCCAGCGCGGCCTTGAGGCTCCCCCGGGCGTCCCGGTGCACCGGCACGGCCTCCGCCAGAACGCGCGCGCCGACACCGCTGGCCGCAGCCAGGCGCGGCAGGTCCGCCGCCAGGCCGTCGGAAAGGTCCATCATCGCGCGGACCCGGAAGCGCGCGGCGAGATAACGCGCCTCGGTCAGGCGCGGACGGAAATTCAGATGCCGCCGCGAAGCGTACGAACCGCCGAGCGCGCCGGTGACGAAGAGAACGTCCCCGGGCCGGGCGCCGGAACGCGTGACCGCGCGCGGCCCCCAGGCTTCACCCAGGAGCGCCACCGAGATCACGAGGCGGTCGGAGCCGTTGGTGTCTCCGCCCACGATCACCGTGCCCGACGCGCGCGCGGCGGCCGCCAGCCCCCGGGCCAATCCGTCCACGAAACGCGCGCTCGTCCGCGCCGGCAGCCCGAGTGCGGCGACCGCGTGGGTCGGCCGGCCGCCCATCGCCGCGATGTCGCTCAAGTTCACCGCCAGCGCCTTGCGGCCGATCTGGTAGGCCGAAGCCTCCCCGAGCCGGAAATGCCGTCCTTCGACGAGCATGTCGGTCGTAAAAAGCCTCTCGCGGCCGCCGCGCCGGGGCGCCGCCTCCAGCACCGCCGTGTCGTCGCCGATCCCCACGCGCACGCCGGGCCCCCGGCCGCCGTTCAAAGCACGGCGAAATCTCGCGATCAGGGTTTCCTCGTTCAGGCGGACCGGCCGCCGGGGAGCGCCCATCGCCTTCAGGCCGAAAGGGTTTTGAAGAGCAGCGTGAACGAGACCATGATCAGGTTGTGCGTCATGTGCGCGACGATCCCGGGCACGAGCGACCCCGTGCGCTCGTACAGGATCGTGAGAAAGATCCCCAGCACGAAGATCGGCACGAGACCGATCAGGCTGGCGTGCAGCAGTGAGAAGATCGCGGCCGTGGCGAGCGTCGCGCGGGACACGCCATAGCGCGTGCGAAAAGCCTTGTAGGCGAAGCCGCGGAAGAAGATCTCCTCCATCACGGGTCCGAGCACCGCGACGAAGAACGTGAAGAAGACGATCATCCCTCCCGTTTTCTCACGCAGGTAGATCTCGACGACCGGCTGGGGCGGCGGCTCGTACGCGAAGGCCTGGGCGAGCACCGCCATCACGATCAGGAGACCCAGGAGCGGCGGCACGATCGCCAGGTAGGCGGCCAATCCCGTCCGCACGTTCCCCCAGAAATCGCGCGCGGTCAGTCCGATCTCGTCGAGACGACGGCCGAAACCGCGCGTGACCGTGCGGACGATCAGCCAGACGATCACGATATCGCGCACCACACTGTTGAACATCACCAGAAACCCGTGGTTCGGCTCCGGACGCCTGAAAAGAGCCGCCAGAGCGATCTCCGCGCCCAGGACCAGCGATTCGATGAAAAAAAGAAGGATGAAGAACCGCGCGACCTCCGTCAGACCCCAGGGCACCGTCCCATGGGAAACCCGCGGCAGGATGCTCACGCCGCGCCTGCGCTGGACGAACAGGACCCCGTCGGTGGCCACCCCCGCCGACAACCCGGCCAGGAACAGCAACGACAGGAACGAGAAGAGGCGCGGGTGCCGCCCGAGACTCTCCTTGAAGCGCTCCTCCTTTTGGCGGACCTCCTCGGCCGTCATTCGGGCGGGAGGCGCGGCCACCTGCGCGGAGGCGGCGCCGTCCGGAGCGGCGGGATGGCGGGCGCGGTGCGTCGCGTAGAGCGCCCCGTAGAACAACAGCACGAAAGCGACCATCGCGACCGAGACCTTGTGGCGGCCCAGGAATCCGCGAAAGCCGCTCATCCGGCGTCCGTCCGCAGCCCGAAGAAACGTACGGCCGTGTCGGTGGTCCGGCGGGCGACCTCGTCCTCGCTCACTCCGCGCTGTTCGGCCAGGAAACGCGCCAGGTGCACCAGGCACGCCGGTTCGTTGCGTTTGCCGCGGTAGATCTGGGGGGCCAGGTACGGCGAGTCGGTCTCGAGCATGATCCGGTCGAGCGGCGCCCCGACCGCGACATCCAGGAGCGCGCCGGTGTTCTTGAAGGTCAGGTTGCAGGTGAACGACGCCAGGAATCCGATGTCCAGGAGTTCGGCGAGCTCCTCCTTCCCGTAGGAAAAACAGTGCATCACCCCGCGCAGGCGCCCTTTGCCTTCGGCGCGCAGGATGTCGAGCGTGTCGCGGAACGCGTTGCGCGAATGGACGATCACCGGCAGGTCGTGCTTCAGGGCCAGCGCGATCATCCGCGCAAAAACGGGTTTCTGCACCTCCGGGGACGCCTCGCTCTTGAAATAATCGAGACCGATCTCGCCGATCGCGGCAGGGCGGCGCTCGGCGACCGAACTCTCGAGCGCGGGCCACTCACCTTCCGTGATCTGGTTCGAGCTGTGCGGGTGCAGGCCCGCGGTCGCGGCCATGAACGGGTGTTTGGCGGCCAGTTCCGCGGCGGCGGCGTTGGTCGCCGGGTCGGTGCCCACATTGACGAGCCACCGCACCCCGAACTCCCTGGCGCGGGCGATCACCGCCTCGCGATCGGGGTCGAACGCGTCGAAGTGCAGGTGGCAGTGAGTGTCGACCAGCGTCATGGCCGGAGCGTCTGTCACGGCTTACGCGTCGTGGCGCCGAGCCTGAGCCGCTCCACGATCGGCGGGATCTCGGAGAGCGCGTGATCGATCTCCTGCAGGGTCGTGAAACGGCCCACCGAGAAACGGACCGTCGCCCGCGCCAGGCGTTCGGGCAGGCCCAGGGCCAATAACACGTGCGACGGCTCCACCGAGCCGGCGGTGCACGCCGAGCCCGTCGAGGCGTAGATGCCTTCGAGGTCCAGGTTCACGAGCAGGGTCTCGCCGTCCAGCCCTTCGAATGAAATGCTCGCGGTCCCCGGCAGGCGCTCGGCGCCGGCGCCGTTGGCCCGCGAGCCGGACACGAGCCCCAGAAGACCCCGCTCGAGACGGTCGCGGAGGCTCCTCACCCGCGCGGTCTCTTCCGCGCGGAGCTTCATCGCCAAACGCGCGGCCGCCCCGAACCCCGCGATCGCGGGCACGTTCTCGGTTCCGGGACGGACGTTGCGCTCCTGGTGACCGCCGTGGAGCATCGCGCGCAGGCGCACGCCTTTCTTCGCGTAGAGGGCCCCGGCGCCTTTCGGGCCACAGATCTTGTGGGACGAAATCGAGATAAGGTCCAGTCCGTCCTGTTCGGGGTCGAGCTCGAGCTTGCAGAACGACTGCACGGCGTCGGTGTGGAAAAGGGCGCCTTTGGCGTGAGCCAGGCGCGCGGCATCCGCGATCGGCTGAACAGTGCCGGTCTCGTTGTTGGCGTGCATGAGGCTCACCAGCGCCGTGCGCTCGGTGACCGCTTTTTTAATCGCCTCGAGGTCCACGCGGCCGTCCTTGTCGACCGGCACATAGGTGACCTCGAACCCGCGCGTCTCGAGGTGCCGCGCGCAGTGCAGGACCGCCTGGTGCTCGACCGCCGAGACCACGAGTCCCGGGCGCTCCTTACCCCGCTCGGCCATCACGCCCTCGAGCGCCAGGTTGTCGGCCTCGGTGCCGCCGGAAGTGAAAATAATGTCACCGGGCTCGACGTGGAGCGCATCGGCCACGAGCTCCCGCGCGGCTTCGACGGCGTTCCGCGCGAGCTGTCCTTTGCGGTGGAAGCTCGACGGGTTGGCGAACGTCTCCTCCAAGAGCGGCCGCATCGCCACCAGCACAGCCGGGTCGATCGGCGTCGTCGCGTTATAATCGAGATAGGCTTCCACTATTTCGTTCCTTCCTTGGCTTTTTTCTTGTCGCCCTTCTTTTCCTTTGTCGGGTCCTCGATGCGCGGAAAAAGCGGCGCGCCCTTGGCGATCCGGTGGCCGTCCGTGAACGCCGCCTTGCCCGGAGCGCCGGAGAGCCCGAGTTGCGTCCAGAGGCTCTGACCGGTGGCCGGCATGAACGGCCATATCTCGCGCGCGGTCGCGCGCAGAACCTCCAAGAGTGTCCGGATCACGGCTTGAAGTTCGGCGGCCTTCCCCTCTTTGGAGAGAGTCCACGGCGCCGAATTCTCAATGAATTTGTTCGCGCGGCTGATCACCTGCCAGATCTCGGCCAACGCTTCGGAGAACGCCAGGCGTTCCATCAAGGGCGCGATGGCGGCGGGGATCTTTTCGGCGGTCGCGATAAGCGTTGAGGCTTCCTGCCCTATCAGACCCGCCGTGTCCCCACGCGGAGGCACGACGCCTTCAAAGTATTTTTCGCACATCGTCAGTGAGCGGTGCAGGAGGTTCCCGAGGTCGTTGGCGAGGTCGGTGTTGAAGCGCAGGGTCAGCGCCTCCTCGCTGAACGTGCCGTCGTGGCCGAATGCGGTCTCGCGCAGCAGGAAATACCGGTACGCGTCCACCCCGAAGCGGGTCGCGATCTCGACCGGGTCCACGACGTTGCCCTTGGACTTGGACATCTTCTCCCCGCCCATCACCCACCACCCGTGCGCGAAGATCATCTTTGGCAATTCGAGTTCTAGCGCGTACAGAAGCGTCGGCCAAATAACGGCGTGGTGGCGAATGATATCCTTACCGATAACATGCACATCCGCGGGCCACCATTTTTTGAGCTGCGCCGGATCGGCGCCGTAACCGACCGCCGAAACATAGTTGATCAATGCATCGAACCAAACGTAGGTCACGTGTTCCGTGTCGAACGGGATCGGGATGCCCCAGGCAAGACGGCTCTTCGGGCGCGAGACGCTCAAGTCCGCGAGTTTATTGTGTTCGAGGAAGCCGAGCACTTCGTTCTTTCGTGATTCGGGGAGAACCCTCAACCTGTCCTCGCGCAGGTCTTTCATCAGGCGCTCTTGATAGGCCGACATCCGGAAGAAATAGGTGTCCTCCTTCATACGTTCAAGCGGTTTTTTGCAGTCCGGACAACGAGAAGGATCGTTCGGGTCGAGAAGCCCCTCGGTGATGAAAGTCTCGCAGGAGACGCAGTACCATCCGTCGTATGTGTGCCGATAAAGCACATTCTCGCCGGCGATCTTTTTCTCTTTCAATTCCTCCCAGACACGCCCAACTGCTTTCCGGTGGCGCTCTTCTGTGGTACGGATGAAATCGTCGTAATCGATGCCCAGCGACTTCCAGAGCTCCCTGAACGTGAGCGAGATCCGGTCGGTGAAAGCCTGCGGCTCCATTCCGGCGGCCTGGGCGGCCCGCGCGATCTTCTGCCCGTGCTCGTCGGTGCCGGTCAAAAAGAAGACGTTCTCCCGCCCCAGGCGCAGGCGGTGCCAGCGGGCCAGCGCGTCGCAGGCAATGTTCGTGTACGAGTGCCCGATATGCGGACGCGAGTTCACGTAGTACAGCGGCGTGGTCAGGTAGAATTTAGACATGGCGGGTCAGGTCCGTCGTGCGGCCGGCCAGTTCGTCCCAGAGCGAGGCCAGCGCCGTCCGCACGCTCACGTTGGCGGCCACACGCTCTTTCGCGCGTGAGAAACGCTCGATCCGGTCGAGAAGCGCGTCCTCGGTGAAATGGGCCGCCCAGCGCTCCTTGTCCGGCAGGTCCTCGCGCCCGGCCGTGAGCACCTCGCCGGCCCCCTCCTTCAGGATCAGCACGTCACGGTACCACCCGGCCAGATATTCGAGCGCGCGCAGCACGTCGCCGCGCTCCTCTTTCGAGAGGTCCGGCGCCAGCGCCATCGGGTCGGCCGGCGCATCGCCGCGCGCGGCGGCCGTATCGGCGGCGCGAACGAAATCGAGCAGGCGGCGGCGGAGGATCTCGGCCTTCGTGCCGGGTTCTCCCTCGGTATCCGGCGGCGCGAACGACACGCTCTGGAGCCTCGAGCGCAGGGTCGGCAGGAGGCCGTCCGCCGACGAGGCGCAGAGCACGAACACCGAGCGCCCTTGAGGCTCCTCGAGGGTCTTGAGGAGAGCGTTCTGGGAGACTTCGTTCAGTCTTTCGGCGCCGCGCACCACGAACACCTTGCTGGACGCGACGAACGGCCTTAAAGCCACCCGCGCGATCATTTCACGCACCGCCTCGATCTTGATCTGCTCGGAGCCTTCCTCGCGTTCCAGCTTGAACAGGTCCGGGTGGGTCTCTCTCGAGACCTGGCTGCAGGGGCCGCACGCGCCGCAGCCCCCGGCGGGCGACGGCTTCTCGCAGAAGAGCGCCTTCGCCAGCTCCTGCGCCATCCGAAAACGGCCCGAGCCCTCCGCGCCCAGGAAGAGCAGCGCGTGCGGCAGGCGGTCTTTGGCGATCCCCTGCCGGAGCACCTCGGCGGCCCGTCCCTGGCCCTTCACCTCGTCAAAGGACATCGCGCAGTACCTTTAGAATATTCTTGTGCACGTCCCATGGAGGCTCATGCAGAGCAACGTAGACGCGCTTGAAACGATCCGGATTTTTCCTGGCGATCTCCAAGAAACCGTTGAACACTCTCTTATGGAATGAGAGCTTTTTGCGTTCCATGCGGTCGGCGGGTTTGTGAGCCTTTGCCCGCTTCAGACCTGTCTCTAAGCGAAGGTTTAAAAAAACGGTTCGATCGGGCCGGATGCCGTCGGTCACGTGGTTCCCCAGATCCTCGATCCAGGCGATATCGATGCCTTCTCCATAACCTTGGTACGCCACGGTCGCATCCAGCCAACGGTCGCAGAGAACGACATAACCCTGCGCAAGCTTCGGCTTAATGACCTCGTTCACGAGTTGTGCCCGGCTCGCCATATAAAGCAACGTTTCACAAACGCCCGTCATTTTGGTGTTCTTGTTGTCGAGAAGAACGGCGCGAATGCCGTCACTGATGCGGGTCCCGCCCGGTTCCCGGGTGATCATGACCTTCTTCCGTCCGGACTTCTTTAAATGTTCGTACAATAAACGGATCTGGGTCGTCTTTCCGCAGCCCTCGTTGCCCTCGAACGTGATGAACAGGCCCTTGCGGCTCACGCCCTCACCCTCCAGGTCGTGCGGCCGTCGGGCAGATCGCGCAGTTCCACCCCGCGTTCCTTCAACAGACGGTTCCGGATCTCGTCGGCGCTCGTGAAATCCTTCTTCTTGCGGGCAGCCGCTCTCTCGCCGATCGCGCGTTCGATCTCGGGCTTGAGGACGCTCGAGCTCTCGTCCTGGTCGAACACCACGCCGAGGACCTCCGAACCGAAATTGCGGATCGCCGCCGCCACGCTCACCTGCGCGATCACGTCGCCCGATTTGTAGATCTCGTGGACCAGGCCGTGCATGCGCGTCAGAAGCTCGGGCGTATTGAAGTCGTTGTCCATCGCTTCGCGGAAAAGCTGATGGGTCTGTGTGATCCGCTTTTCGCTGGGTTTGGTCCCGCCCTTCTCGGCGGCGCGCGCGTTGCCGAAGAACTCGAGGAAACGCTTCCAGACCTGCCGGTCCATCTTCACGCGCTCGGGCGTGTAGTCAAGCGGCGCCGAGTAGTGGGTGCCCAGGAACGTGAGCTTCAGGACCTCGTCGCCGAACGCCGGGTCCTCTTTCAGGACCTCGTCCAGCGTGATGAAGTTCTTCAGCGATTTCGACATTTTCTTCCCGTCCACCGTGATGAGGCCGTGGTGCATCCACAGGTTCACGAACGCATGCCCCGTGACGCAGCGCGACTGCGCGTTCTCATTCTCGTGGTGCGGGAAGATGAGGTCGCGCCCGCCGCCGTGGATGTCGAACGCGCCGTTGAAATACGACAAGCTCATCGCCGAGCACTCGATGTGCCAACCCGGCCGGCCCGGGCCCCACGGACTCTCCCAGCGGGGCTCCCCTTCTTTGGCGCTCTTCCACAGCGCGAAATCCAGCGGATTCTTCTTGTGAGCCCCCGCTTCCGTGCGGCTCTCTTCGAGCAGTTCGGCGAGATTCTGCTTCGAGAGCTTGCCGTAATCGGCGAAGCTGTTCACGTCGAAATAGACGTCGCCGTCCGCAGGGTACGCGTGGCCCTTCTCGATCAGCGTCCGGATCAGGGCGACCATCTGCGGGATGAATTCGGTCGCTTTGGGCTCGAAATCCGGGTCCTGGATGCCCAGGCGCCGCAGGTCCTTCTTGTACAGGTCGAAATATTTGACGGAGACGGCCGCGACGGCCGCGTGGAGGTCCGGCCCGCCGGAAGCGCGCGCTTTGTCGATGATCTTGTCATCGACGTCGGTGACGTTCCGTGCGAAGCGGACCTTGTAACCGGAGAACTTCAGGTAATTGCGGACCATCTCAAAGACATAGGCCGAGCGCAGGTGGCCGATATGCGGCTCGTCGTAGACGGTCGGCCCGCAGACGTACATCTTCACCACACCCTCTTCGAGCGGGGCGAACGTCTCCTTGGTCTTGGTCAGCGAATTGTGGATCGCCAGCGTCATGGTCGCTTCAGGGCCCCCGTCCCGGGTCAGGACGGCCTCTTGGGCTTGTCGGAGGCGCCGGAATCCTTCAGGTCCCGCTCGATCTTGTCGATCTCGTGCTGGAGCTTCTCGAGGGCCTGGGTGAGCGGGTCGGGCAGACTTGTGTGGTCGAGGTTCAGTCCCGGCACGCGCTTGCCTTCCCGGCGCGCCACGCGTCCCGGCACGCCCACCACGGTCGAATTCGGCGGCACGTCGGCCAGCACCACGGCGTTGGCCCCGACGCTGACGTTATCGCCGATCCGGATATTGCCGAGGATCTTGGCGCCGGTGCCGATCACGACGTTGCTGCCGATCGTCGGGTGGCGCTTGCCCTTCTCTTTCCCGGTGCCGCCGAGCGTGGCGCCCTGGAAGATCGTGACGTTGTCCCCCACGATCGCGGTCTCGCCGATCACCACCCCCATACCGTGGTCGATGAAGAAACCTTTACCGATGCGCGCGCCCGGATGGATCTCGATCCCGGTCAGCCAGCGGGCGAACTGCGAGAGAGAGCGCGCGAAGAAGAAGAGATGCCAGCCGTAAAGGGTGTGCGCGATGCGGTAATAGAAGAGCGCGCGCAGTCCCGGATAGGTCAGGATCACCGAAAGCGGACCGGTCGCGGCGGGGTCCCGCTCGAGCGTGGCGCGGATCTCGTCGTTGAAGAAGAGGCGGTAGACCGCCACTTTCAGCACGAGATACGCCAGAACCGCCCACAGCGCGTTCACAAGAAGATTCATCGACCCCTCCGGCCAGCCGGGACGAGACTGGCCACCGCATGGCAGGCGATCGCGCGGCCGCGGCCGATCGGCCCGAATCCTTCGTTGGTCTTGGCCTTCACTCCGACCGACCGCTCCGGCAGGCCGAGGGCGCGCGCGATGTTCCGGCGCATCCCCTCCTTATAAGGACCCAACTTGGGCTCTTCGGCGATCACGACCGAATCGACGTGCGCCACCTTGAGGCGCCGGGATTTGAGGAGCCGCATCACCTCGCGCGCGAACTCACTGCCCGGCGCGCCCGCGTGGCGCGGATCGCCGTCCGGGAAAAAAGTGCCGATATCCCCCTCGCCAAGGGCCCCCAGGATGGCGTCGATCACCGCGTGCCAGAGCGCGTCCCCGTCCGAGTGGCCCACCAGGCCCTTCGGGTGCGGGACCGTCACGCCGCCGAGCACGAGCTTGCGGCCTCTCCGGAGCTCATGAATATCATAACCGATACCGACCCGCATACGCTAGACCCCCCTCCAATGCCGGAAAAGACCCAGATCCTCGGGTGTGGTGACCTTTAGATTGCGCGCCTCGCCCGGGACCACGGCCACCCGCACGCGCGAACCGTCGAAGAGCGCCGCCTCGTCCGTGGCCCGCAGCGCCCGTCCGCCCAGGCGGCGGTAACGTCCGAGAAGAAGCTCGCGGCGAAAGACCTGCGGGGTCTGGGCCAGAACGAGCGCCTCGCGGTCCTCGGTCCGGACGATCGTCCGGCCGTCCCGTATCCGCTTGACCGTGGCGGTCGCCGGAAGAGCCGCGATCGCGGCGCCGGTGCGCCGCGCCACCTCGAGGGTCCGCCGCACGAGAGCCCGGGAGACCAACGGGCGTGCGGCGTCGTGGATCAGCACCCAGTCGCAGGGGTCCGCGAGAACGCGCACCGCGTTGCGGACCGAAGCCGCCCGCGTACTTCCTCCGGGGACCACGCGCACCCGGCGCCCGAAACCGTGCTTCCCGAGCAGACGGCGGGCGCGGTCCACTTCGGACGGCCCCACGGCTACGACGGCCTGCCGGAACGGAAAAGCCCCGAAAAGCGCTTTCAATGTATGGATCAGGAGCGGGCGCCCCGCGACGGACACGAAGGACTTCGGGATCCCGGCGCCGAGGCGGTCGCCCCTGCCGGCGGCCGGGACCACCGCCGCGACGTTCATCGGGGCGGTTCGGGCGTCCCGCCCGGGCGCTGGGCCTCGCCATCGGTCTTGGCGAAGATCATGCGACCGGCCGCGGTCTGGAGCACCGAAGTCACCTGCACGCGCTGCGCGGTGCCCACGAAACGCTTGGCATTGTCGACCACGACCATCGTGCCGTCGTCGAGATAACCGATCGCCTGGTTATGCTCCTTCCCCTCCTTCACGAGCCTCACTTCCATCGTCTCACCGGGCAGGACCACCGGCCGCAGCGAGTTGGCCAGCTCGTTCAGGTTCAGGATCGTGATCCCCTGGAACTCGGCGACCTTGTTCAGGTTGAAATCGTTGGTCAGGATCTTGGCGCCGAGCACCTTGGCGAGCTTGACGAGCTTCTCGTCCACGGCGATCGTGTCCGGGAAGTCCTCTTCGTGGACCTTCACGTTCACGCTCGGCGTCTTGCGCAATTTATTCAGCACGTCGAGGCCGCGCCGGCCGCGGTTGCGCTTCAAGGCGTCGGAGGAATCGGCGACCTGCTGGAGCTCCTTGAGGACGAAGCGCGGGACCACGAAACGCCCCTCGACGAACTTCGTCTGGCACACGTCGAGGATGCGCCCGTCGATGATGACGCTGGTGTCCAGGAGCAGGATGGTATCCTTCTGGTCCTGGCGGTCGAACTTCACGTACGGGATGATCAGATTGAACTCGTCGCGGCCGCGCATCGAGAACACCATCCCGAAATAGGACAGGACGAGCACCAGCACCAGTTTGATCGAGGAAGCCACTCCCGCGTCGAGCTCCGGGATCAGGTCGATCGCGCCCGCCAGGAACCGCGAGACGATGAAAGCCAGGATCAGCCCGAACACCGCAGCCGTGAGGCCGCGCAGCGAGACCTTGCCGAGGGTGTGCTCGAGAAGGATGATCACGGCGGCGATCAACGCACCGGCGCCGGCGCCCACGAGCCCCGCCGCGCTGCCGTAGCCCTGGAACGCGCTGCCGAGTTGAAAACCCAGGATCGTGCTCAATAGAACGAACAGGGCGCGGATGAAACCGAATGTCATGGGATCAGTTCCTTTTCAGCAGCTTCCAGGGGTGGGCCTTGATGTCCTTCACGAACGCCTCGAGGTCCTTGGCGATCGTGTCGTCCTTGAGCAGGCGCCCGACCGTGCCTTCGCCGTCACGCAGGCGGGCGGTGACGATCCGCACCGATTTCGCGGAATCCTTGAGATCTGCGGTGACCTCCTTCAGATCCGTCATCACGGTTTCGGCGGAACCGAACGCGCCTTCGGCCTTGTCGAACGCGCCTTTCACCGACCCCTGGAAACCCTGGTCGCCGACCACCTGGTTGATGTTATCGACCGCGAACTCGAGCTTGCGGATGAGCCGGCTCCCCGACTCGGTGATCTGCTCCATCCCGACCGGCGTCTTGCCGAGGATCTGCCCGCCGTCCGAGAGGGTCCGGGTGCCGCTGGCGCCGGGCGTGATCTCCACGTATTTCTCGCCCAGAAGGCCCAGACTGTTGATACGGATCTGCGCGTCTTCCTCAATGTAGGCGCCCTGCGTGATCCACGCGGTGATCTCGACCTGTGTGCCGCCTTCGGGGGTGCGCACCACCTGGATCGCCTTCACCTCGCCGACCGGCACGCCGGCCAGCCGTACGGGGGAACCCGCCTCGACGCCGCTCACGGAATCGAACTTGACGCGGATCACGTAACCGGGCTCGAAGCTGAAGTCGCCGGCCTTCATCACGAGCCAGGCCAGGACCGCCAGGGCGACCAGGACGAACACGCCCACCCGGAATTCCAGGTTGGTCTTCTTCATGCGCTGCGACCCCCTTTCATGTGGCCTCCCCGAGGCTCTTGAACTGCATATCCGTGATCGGGCCGTGCGCGGACCCGGTGATGAACTGGCGGACGACCGGGTCGTCGGTGGAGCGGATATCGGCGGGCGCTCCGATCTTGACGATCCGGCCCTGGTACATCATCGCGATCCGCGTACCGATCTTGTAGGCGCTCACCATGTCGTGCGTCACGGCGACCGAGGTGATCTGCAGCTTGTCGTGCATCTGGATGATCAGATCGTTGATCGCGTCGGCCGTGATCGGGTCCAGACCCGTCGTCGGCTCATCGTAGAGCAGGAACTCGGGTCTCATGCAAATGGCCCGTGCGAGCGCGACGCGCTTCTTCATACCGCCCGAGAGCTCCGAGGGCTTCAGTTCCTGGATCCCTTTCAGGCCCACCAGCTCCAATGACTCCTCGACGCGTTCGCGGACCGCGCGGGTCGACAGAACCGTGTGCTCGTAGAGCGCGAAACCGACATTCTCGCCGACGGTCATCGAATCAAAGAGAGCGGAAGCCTGGAAAAGCATCCCGAAGCGCATCCGCAGGCTGTTCATCTGCTTGCCCGAGAGCGCCGAGGTCGGGACCCCGTCGATGCGTATCTCGCCCTCATCGGGCAGGAGCAACCCGATCAGGTGCTTCAGGAACACGCTCTTGCCGCAGCCCGAGCGCCCGATGATCACGAGGGTCTCCCCTTTCTCGATGGTCAGGTCCAACTTGTTCAGCACGAGCCGCCCGCCGAACGATTTGCAGACTGCCTTCGCCTCGATCACGCCGGTCTCACAGGAAGTAGAAGATCACCGTGAAGATCGCGTCCGAAGCGATGATCAGGATGAACGACGTCACGACGGCCCGGGTCGTCGCCGCGCCCACGCCTTCGGCGCCACCCTCCACTCGCATCCCCTCGTAGCAGGAGACCGTGCAGATGACCGACGCGAAAACGAGCGTTTTGAAAAGGCCCGTGAAGATGTCCTTCAGGACCAGCGGCTCGAACGCCATCTTCATGTAGATCGCGTGCGTCAGGTCGAGCTTGTACACGCACACCAGGTAGCCGCCGAACATCCCGACCAGGTCCGCGTACACGGTGAGTATCGGGAGCATCGTAAAGAGCGCGATGAAACGCGGCGCGACGAGGTACTTGACCGGGTTGGTCGCGAGCGTCTCCAGCGCGTCGATCTGCTCGGTGACCTTCATGCTGCCGAGCTCCGCGGCGATCGAGGCGCCCACGCGGCCGGCCACGACGAGCGCCGTGAGGATCGGTCCGATCTCGCGCGTCATCGAGATCGAGACGAGGCTCGGGATGTACATCTCGGCTGAGACCTTCTGCATCTGGTAAGCGCTCTGGAACGCGATCACGACGCCGATGAAAAAGCTCGTCAGCGTCGAGATCGGGAAAGAATCGACGCCGATCTTGACCATCTGCTCGAAGACCTGGCGGGACCGGAACGGCGGCACCGCGATCCAGAAAAGCGTGCGGAAAAAAAGGGTGGCCGTGCCGCCTGCGTACTGGACCGTGCCGAGCGCGCTCCGGCCGAGCGACTGGATCAGGTCCTTCATCAGAATTTCATCTTCCGTTCGACGCCCACGAATTCCTCGTCCTCCCTGAATTCCAGCTTCAGCGCGCTCTTCGACTGCAGGCGGTACTCGAAACCCACCGACATGCCCGGGGCATCGAGGTCCTCGTCCTCATAACGCGGGACCTCTCGCTCCTCGTTGGTCCGGCGGAACTGCACGCGCGCGTTGTCGCCGAGCGAGCGCTGCATAAGGAGGTCCGAGCGTTCCCCGTCGCGGACGGCCCGGGAAAGTTCCCAGTCCCCCCAAACAACGGTGTCCTGCTGGGCCGCCGAAACGAGCGACCGGTAGGTCTTTTCGCTGAAAAGCTCGCGGACCTCGAGAATATCGTCCGCGAAACGCATCGCGGTGCCGTCCTCGAGGAGCATCCTCGAGCCCTCGAGCCGCAGGGTCGGGTAAACGCCGCTGAAGTTCAGCTCGAGAGCCTTGAACGGTTTGTCGCCGATCCGGCCGTCACGGACCAGAAGCCGGCCTTCGACGGACGGCGCCCAAAAACTGCCGCCCAGCCGGAACTGGAAACCGGCCTTGCCCGGGATCGATAAACCTTTCGCGGGAGCGAAGAATGGGTCGAGGTTCGAGAGCGCGTAGTTCTCCCCTTCCAGCGACAAACGCAGCGCGTCCACATCCCCCGGACGGATCTCGGCTTCCAGGCGCGCGCCCCCCAGGAGATCCGAGGAGGTCAGCCGGAACGCCTCGCGCGACAGGATGAAATCGAACGCGGACTCCCGCGGCAAGGGCGCCCAATCGACCACGGTGCCTTCGGTCATGATGCGCCCCCCGATCGTATCCTGCCGCGGATCGGGCCCCATTTCAAACGCGCCCTCCACCACGACCGTCGACGAGACGTCACTGCCGAGGATATCCAGATGCCGCAGAGGCACCTCGATCCGGAAACCGTTGTCGCGGTAAGCCAGCGAGATCCCCTCGAACGCCCGGCGTTCGTCGCCGACCAAGAGGCGCAGACCGTCGGCGCGCAGCGACAGGGGGCTGCGGCTGCCGCTCGCCCATTGGCGCATCCAACCGAGAAAAGGCAGGTCCGGATGGCGCAGGGCCAGGTGCGGGGCCCACCAGATCTCGGCGCCGTGGGCCACGATCTCGATGCGCGGCGGGGCGCTCTTCGAGAGGAGGTCGAGCAGGCTGTAGCGCACTTGCAGCTCCTTGCAGCGGAAAAAGACACGGCCCCCCGCTTCCGGCGGTTCGGCGATCTCGAAGGATTCGAAGACGATCCGGCCGGGCAGGTTGCCCCGCACCCGGCCCAGGCGCACCGCCAGATCGGTGCGGCGGCTGATCGCCGACTCGAAAAATGCGGTGCATTCGCGCAAGATCGTCTCCCGTTTCGCCTTCAAGACCCAAACAACGGCGCCGGCGACGAGCGCGACCAACAGCAGCCGGATCAGGAGCGCCCGCTTCCTGCCGGGCCCCGGAACCGATCTCAAGTGTGGACGCCGGCCCCCTGTTGAAAGAGGAGGTGCTCGTCATCCTTCACCGAAATGTGGATGACCTCGTTCGGGCGGATCCGTTTGGCGATCAGTTCCTCCGCGAGCGGGTCTTCGAGATAGCGCTGGATCGTCCGCTTGAGAGGACGCGCGCCGTACATCGTGTCGAAGCCCTTCGTGATCAGGAACTCCTTCGCCTTGGCGTCCAGCAGGATCTCGATCTCGCGCTCGGAGAGGCGCTTTTGCAGTCCGGCGACCTCGACGTCGATGATCTTCTCGAGATCCTCGCGCGTGAGCCGCTGGAAGACCACGATATCGTCCACGCGATTGATGAACTCCGGCTTGAAGACCTTCTTGGTCTCCTCCAGGAGGCGGTGCCGCATGTCCTTGTAGTCGGTGGTCGATTCCTGGGTCTTGAACCCGATGCTGCCCTGTTTTTTGAGGAGCTCCGCGCCGATGTTCGAGGTCATGATCAGCATCACGTTGCGGAAGTCCACTTTGCGTCCGAGCGAGTCGGTGAGCCGGCCCTCTTCGAGCACCTGGAGCAGCATGTTGAAAACGTCCGGGTGGGCTTTTTCGATCTCGTCCAGCAGCACGATACAGTACGGCCGCCGACGCACGCGCTCGGTGAGCTGGCCGCCCTCCTCGTACCCGACGTAGCCCGGAGGGGCCCCGACGAGCCGCGAGACGTTGAACTTCTCCATGTACTCGGACATGTCGAAGGTGATCAGCGCGTTCTCGTCGCCGAACATGAACTCCGCCAGCGCCCGGGCCAGGAGCGATTTGCCCACACCTGTGGGGCCGAGGAAGATGAACGACCCGATCGGCCGGCGGGGATCCTTCAGGCCCGCCCGCGAGCGGCGCACCGCGTGCGAGATGACCGAGATCGCCTCCTCCTGCCCGATGACCCGCCTCTTCAGGTCCTCCTCCATCCGCAGGAGGCGCGAGGTCTCCTTCTCCTCGAGCCGAGAGATCGGGATGCCGGTGGATTTGGCGATGATCTTGGCGATCTCGTCCTCGCCGATCTCCAGCTCGATCTTCGAGCGCGATTCCGTCCAGTCCTTTTTGGCTTTGTCGAGCTGGCGGCGCAGTTCCCGTTCCTGGTCGCGCAGCGCGGCGGCCTTTTCGAAGTCCTGGTCCTTGATCGTGTCCTCCTTCTCCTTCTTCAGGAGGTCGAGCTTCTTCTCGAGCTCCTTGACCTCCGGAGGCGCCGTATGGGTCGAGAGGCGCGCGTGGGCGCCGGCCTCGTCGATGATGTCGATCGCCTTGTCCGGCAGGAAGCGTCCGGCGATGTAGCGGTCGGAAAGCTTGGCCGCGGCCTCGAGCGCCGAATCGAGGATCTTGATCTTGTGGTGCGCCTCGTACTTGTCGCGAAGACCGCGCAGGATCAGGATCGTCTCCTCGACCGACGGCGGGTCCACGATGATCGTCTGGAAGCGTCTCTCGAGAGCGGAATCCTTCTCGATGTACTTGCGGTACTCGTCGAGGGTCGTCGCCCCGATGCACTGGATCTCGCCGCGCGCCAGCGCGGGCTTCAGGATGTTCGACGCGTCGATCGCTCCCTCGGCGCCCCCCGCCCCGACGAGCGTGTGCAGCTCGTCGATAAAAAGAATGATGTTCTCCGAGCGCTTGATCTCGTCCATCACGGCCTTGATGCGCTCCTCGAACTGCCCGCGGTACTTCGTGCCCGCGACCATGAGCGCCAGGTCGAGCGTGATCACGCGCTTGTTGCGCAGGATCTCGGGCACGTCGCCCGACTGGATCTTCTGCGCCAGGCCCTCGACGATCGCCGATTTGCCCACCCCGGCCTCGCCTAGAAGCACCGGATTGTTCTTGCGACGACGGGAGAGGGTCTGCATGACCCGGTCGATCTCGTCGTCGCGGCCGATCACAGGATCGAGCTTGTTCTCTTTGGCGAGCTTCGTGAGGTCGCGGCCGAACGCGTCGAGCGCGGGGGTCTTGGTCTTGGAGACCGAGCTCGAGGGGCCCGAAGCCCCTTGGGAGAACTGGGATCCCGGCGTGGTCGAGCCGAGGAGTTTGATGACCTCCTCGCGGACCTTCTCGAGATCGAGGCCCATGTTCATGAAAACCTGGCTGGCCACTCCCTCGCCCTCGCGGATGAGACCCAACAGCAGATGCTCGGTGCCGATGTAGTTGTGGCCGAGCGTGCGCGCCTCTTCCATCGCCAGTTCCATGACCTTCTTGGCCTTCGGCGTGAACGGCAGGTCACCCGAGACGACGGTCGTGGGCCCGAGCTGCACGAGCTTCTCGACCTCAAGGCGGATGTTGTTCAGGTTCATACCGAGGCTCTGGAGCACCGCGGCGGCCACCCCCTCCCCTTCGCGCAGGAGGCCGAGCAGGATGTGCTCGGTGCCGATGTAGTCGTGGTTGAAACGTTTGGCCTCCTGTTTGGCCAGGAGGATCACTTTGCGGGCGCGTTCGGTGAATTTATTGAACATGAAAGCTCTCCTCGTCTAGTGGTGCGTCGGCTATCGTCCCTCGAGCCTTCTGCGGATCAGGTTCGCACGCTTGACGTCCCGCTGGGCGGAACTCAAAGCGCGACCCTCGATCTTCTGCAGATGGGCCGGTTGGGTCAGGATGAAAAGTTCGTTCACCGCGCGGCGGTCCATGTCGGTCAGAAGCCCCATGTCCACGCCGAGCCGGACCATCGATAAAAGCCCCATCGTCTCCTTCGTGTTGATGATGTGCGCGCTCTTCAAGGTCCCGTTCGCGCGCCAGATCTTGTCCTGCAGCATCTCGCGGCTCTGTTTCATGATCGTCTTGCGGGCGTTCTCCTCGTGCCCGATCACCTGCCGGATGATACGCTCGAGGTTGTCGATGATGTCCTCCTCGGCCGAACCCATCGTGATCTGGTTCGAGATCTGGAAAAAATTGCCTTCCGCCTCGGTCCCCTCGCCGTAGAGGCCGCGCGCGGTCATGCCGAGCTTGGTGATCGCCTGCAGCACGCGCGTGATCTGCTTGGTCATCACCAGCGCCGGCAGGTGCAGCATCACCGAAGCCCGCAGGCCCGTGCCGGTGTTCGTCGGGCAGGCGGTCAGGTAGCCCCAGTCGGAGTGGAACGCGAACTGCACCCGCTTGTGCAGCGAATCGTCCACCCGGTTGGCGATGCGCCAGCATTCCTGGAGGTTGAACCCCGATTGGAGGACCTGGATCCGCAAATGGTCCTCCTCGTTGATCATGATGTTGATGACCTCCTTCTCCCCGACGACGACCGACTTGAACTCCGGGCGCAGGATGTGCTCGCGGCTCACCAGATGCCGCTCCAAAAGGAATTGTTTGTCGACGTCGTCGACCTCTCCCATGCGCACGTAGAGCGAGCCCCGCAGCATGTCGGCGTTCAGCACCGCGCCTTCGAGCGCTTCGAGCGCCTCCTTCTCCTGTTTCTTCGTCGCCCAGTGCGAGAACGGCACCTTCTCGAGATTGCGCGCCAGACGCACGCGCGAGCTCATCACGATGTCGGAGTTGGGCCCCGTCCCGCGCAGCCACTCGCAGGTCTGCTTCAGCAGGTGGTCGACCTTCACGCGGCGTGCCCCTTCTCGCCTTTCAGCTTTTTCTCGAGGAATTTGACCTTGTCGCGGAGCGCCGCGGCCTCCTCGAATTCCTCCTTCTTCACCGCCTTCGCGAGGTCCTGCTTGACCGCCTCGAGCTCTTCGCTGATCTTCGAAGCGACCTTCAGCTCCTTGATCGAGACCGGGCTCGGGGACTTTCCCGCGTGCTGGTTCGACCCGTGGATGCGCTTGAGAAGCGGCGCCAGGCTCTGCTTGAAAGCGTTGTAGCAATCGCTGCATCCCAGACGGCCCACCTTCTTGAAATCCTCGTACGTGAGCCCGCACTGCGCGCATTTATTCTTCGGGGCGGGGGTCCCGCCCGGAGGCGTCGGGGTCTCGGTCTCGACATCCGAAAGCGCGGCCAGAAGGTCCGCGATCCCGAAATGCTGCTCGACGTCCGATCCCTTCTGTTTCGCGCAGGCTTCGCAAAGGTTCAGTTTCGTGATCTGCTCGTTGACGATCTCGGTCAGGTGCACCGTCGCCTTGTTCTTGCCGCATTCGTCGCAGACCATTCCGCTCATCGCGCGCCCCTTGTCAGCGGCCGCGGCGGGCGGGCGCCGAGGGCTCTTTCTCGGGCGCGTCGAGCTCGTAGCGCACGCCTTCCTTCGCGGTGAGCCGGCGGAACTCCTTCATCAGGCGCGCGGTCACGTTCCCCGGCGCGCCCGTCCCGATCCGCCGGTTGTCGATCCGGACGACCGGCACGATCTCGGCCGCGGTGCCGGTCAGGAACACCTCGTCGGCGGTGTACAGGTCGTGGCGCGTGAAGACCTCCTCGAAAACGTTGAAGCCCGCTTCGGCGGCGAGGCGCATCACCGTCTGGCGCGTGATCCCCTTCAGGATCCCCACGTACGGAGGCGGCGTGACGAGCGTCCGGCCCTTCACGAAGAAGATGTTCTCGCCGGTGCACTCGGTGACGTAGCCCTGGCTGTTCAAGAGGATCGCCTCTTCCACTCCGGCGTTGATCGCCTCGATCTTGGCGAGGATGTTGTTGAGGTAGTTCAGGGTCTTGAGCTGGGGGTTGAGCGCCTCCGGATGGTTGCGGACCGTCGGCACCGTGACCAGCACCAGACCCTTCTCGTAGTGTTCCTTCGGGTAGAGCGCGATCTTGTCGGCGATGATGAAGAGCGTCGCCTTCTTGCACTTGCGCGGATCGAGGCCCAGGTCCCCCGCCCCGCGGGTCACGACGAGCCGGATGTAGGCATCGCGCAGGTGATTGATCTTCAGGGTCCCGATGACCGCCGCCTCGAGCTCTTTCTTGGAAAGCGGGATCTCCAGCATCAGCGTGTGGGCCGACTCGAACAGGCGGTCGATGTGCTCCGACAGCTTGAAGACGAGCCCGTCGTAGGAGCGGATCCCCTCGAACACGCCGTCGCCGTACAGCAGGCCATGGTCGAACACGCTGACCGTCGCCGCTTCCTTTTCCACCCATTTGCCGTCCAGATAGATCTTTGGTCCCATAAGCCTTTCGAGCTAAAACACGCTCCCTTTACTTTGACTTGTCTATGACTAGTCTAGACCCAGTCCCGTTTGACGATGCTCCAGGTCCTGTCCGTTATTTTAGCAATTCTTTCATCGTGTGTCACGACCACGACGGTCTTGCGGCCTTCGCGGAAAAGCTCCGCCAAGAGCCCCGTGATGTCCGCGGCCGTCCCCGGATCAAGGTTGCCGGTCGGCTCGTCGCAAAAAAGGATCTCCGGGTCGTTCACCAGCGCCCGCGCGATCGCGACCCGCTGCTGCTCCCCGCCCGACAGTTCGCCCGGAAAATGCCGCAGGCGTTCCCCGAGACCCACGCGCCCGAGGAGCGCCTCGGCGCGCGAGCGCGCGGCGGCGGCGGGGCGGCCGCCGATCAGCGCCGGCAGCATCACGTTCTCCAGCGCCGTGAACTCGGACAACAGGTGATAGAACTGAAAAACGAAACCGATCGCGCGGTTCCTCAAACCCGACTTCGCCGTCTCGCTCAACGTCCCCAGGTCGGTTCCGGCCAACCGGACGGCGCCGGAGTCGGGACGATCGAGCCCTGAAAGCAGGTTGAGGAGCGTCGTCTTGCCGGAACCCGAGGGCCCCAGCACCGCCACGCCCTCGCCCTTCCGGACCGCCAGATGGACGTCCCGGATGACCTCGAGCTGCCGTGTTCCGTCCCAGTATACCTTGGTCAGACCGACGGCTTCAATACTTGTTTGGGCGGAAGCGTCATTCATAACGCAAAGCCTTCACCGGATCGAGCTTACCGGCCAAAAGCGCCGGGTACAGCGCGGACAGAAAACTCAAGCCCACCGCCACCCCGACCACCGCGGCCGCGTCGGCGGGCGCCAGGAGCACCGGCAGGCGGTCGATGTAGTAGATCTCGGGGGGCAGATCGACGAGACGGTAGCGGGACAGCGCCCAGCAGAGCCCCAGGCCGAGGCCCAGGCCCGCCGACGCGCCCGCGGTGCCGATCAAAAAACCATCGCAAGCGAAGATCCTCACCAGGTCCCACGGGGTCGCGCCGATCGCCCTCAAGACCCCGATGTCCTTGGTCTTGTCCATCACCAGGATCGTCAGGGATCCGGCGATGTTCAGGCACGCCACGAGGATGATGAGCGCCAGGATCAGGAACATCACGATCTTCTCGAGCTTCAGCGCCGCGAAGAGCGTGCGGTTGGAATCCATCCAGGTCCGCGCGTAATACGGGAAACCGAGTGAGCGCACGATCGCCTCCTTGGCGACACTCGCCCGCGAGGGATCCCGCAGCGCCACCGAGAGCCCGGTCACGCCGCCGCCCATCCCGTAGAGCCTCTGGGCCTCCGGGAGGCCCAAAAAGAGCAGGTTCGCGTCGTATTCGTACATCCCGGAGGAAAAAAGGCCTTCCACGGCGAGATCGACCGGCTTATCGACCTTGGGGGTCAGAAGCTTGAAATGTGAGCCGACCCCCAGACCCGCGCGTTTGGCCAACTCGTCTCCGAGGACCGCGCGTCCGGGCGTGCCGCTGAACGAGCCTTCCTTCACGTGCCGGTGAAAGTCGGTCACCGAGCGCTCCCGGCCGGGATCGAGACCGCGCACGACAACGCCCGTCCCCCACTCCCCGCTCTGGAGGAGCGCCTGGCCCTCGACGTAGGGCGCGGTCGCACGGACCGCCGCGGCCACGGCCAGACGCGCGGCAAGCGCCTCGTGGTCCCCGAACGGACCTTCCTTCTCGACCACCAGGTGCGCGTGCAGGCCGATGATGCGCGATTCGAGGTCCGCATCGAAACCGTTCATCACGGCGAGCACGGTGATGAGCGCCGCCACCCCCACCGCGATCCCGAGCATCGAGATCGTACCGGTCACGCCAACGAACGGATGGCGGCGTTTGGACCAGAGATAGCGGCGGGCGATGAACCAAGTGGTCCCCATGCGGGTTACCGCTCGGGCTTCATCTGCGGGAAGAGGATGACCTCGCGGATCGAGGGTTGCCCGGTCAGGACCATCACGAGGCGATCGACGCCGATACCCAGGCCGCCGGCCGGCGGCATGCCGTGCTCGAGCGCGTAGAGATAGTCCTCGTCGAAATTGTTCGCGGAAGGTTTCTGCCCCTTCTCCCGGATCTCTTCGAGAAAGCGCGCGCGCTGTTCGATCGGGTCGTTCTGCTCCGAATAGCCGTTGGCGATCTCCATGCCGTTGATGTAGAGCTCGAAACGGTCGGAGAGCAGCGGGTTGTCCTTGTTCTTGCGGGCCAGGGGCGAGAGCTCCGCGAAATATTCGGTGACGAACACCGGGGTGTGGACCGGACGGCCCTCGCCGTCGAGAGCGGCCTTCGCAGGCTCGAGAAGGTCCGCGACGATGTTGATGATCTGCGTGCGCGAGAGCTCCTTGCCTTCGATCTTCACGCCCTTGGACTTGAGCTTCCGGACCCACTCGGAGGTCTCCTCGTCCGGCGAGATCCCGAAACCGTCGCGCATCAGCTTCGCGAACGACACGCGCTCGAACCGTCCGAGGTCCACGACCGCGCCGCCCGAGACGATCTTCGTGGTCCCGAACACGCTCTCGGAAGCGCCGCGCACGATCGCTTCGCAGAGGTCCATCACGTCGTTCACGTCGTGGTAAGCGGTGTAGACCTCGAGCATCGTGAACTCGGGGTTGTGACGCGTCGAGATGCCCTCGTTGCGGAACGACTTGTTGATCTCGTAGACCTTGTCGAAGCCGCCGACGAGCAGTCTCTTGAGGTAGAGCTCCGGCGCCACCCGCAGGAACAGGTCCACACCGAGCGCCTCGTGATGGGTCTGGAACGGCTTGCCGGCCGCGCCGCCGGGGATCGGGTGCATCATCGGCGTCTCGACCTCGAGGTAACCCCGGTCGTCGAGGGTCTTCCGGATCGAGCGCACGATCAGCGAGCGCTTGCGGAAAATGTCCTGCGTCTCGTCGTTGGCCGCCAGATCGAGATAACGGCGCCGGTACCGGACCTCCACGTCCTTCAGGCCGTGCCATTTCTCGGGCAGAGGCCGCAGGGATTTGGCCAGAAGTTCCAGGCGCGTGACCTTCACCGAGATCTCGCCGGTCTTGGTCTTGAAGAGCTCCCCCTCCACACCGACGATGTCGCCGAGATCGAGGAGATCGAAAAGGGCCAGCGCGCGCTCGTCGAGCTCGGTGCGTTTCAAGTAGATCTGCAGGCGCCCGCTCTCGTCCTTGAGATCGCAGAACACGCTCTTGCCCATGAAGCGCTGGGCCGTCAGGCGCCCGGCCGCGCGGACCTTCTTGTGATCCTGGTAGGCGGCGGCGATCGCCGACAGGGGCGCCTCTTTGTCGAAGCGTCCGCCGAACGGATCGACCCCCAGGGCAAGCAGGGCCTGGTGTTTGCGGCGGCGTTCCTTGACCAGCTCGTTCTCGTCCGGTTGGACCGGCCCGGAGGCGGGAGGCGCCGGCTCGTCTTTTTTATTCATAAGTTATTCATTTGCGCGTTGTTATAAATATTCATGACGTGCATTATAATCGCGCGGGGCGCGGGCTGTCAAACAACCTTTCGCGGTCAAAGACGGGAGTAGGCTTGGCGGGTGTGATCGCGGTAAGCCATCGCGCAGAGGACGACCAGTAAAAGGACGAACACATCCCCGAAGCGGGTATAGAAGCTCGTCCCCCGCCGCAGGACCAGGTCCCGCGTGGCGTGTCCGGTCACGAAAAGCTCCCGGCCGCCGTCGGAGACCGCGCCGAGGATCCGGCCTTCCGGCGAGATGAACGACGACCAGCCGGTGTTCGCCGCGCGCACGACGGGAATCCGGTTCTCGACCGCGCGGAACACCGAGGCCTGGCCATGGATGGCGGCGGCCACCGTCGGGCCGAACCAGGCGTCGTTGGTGATGTTCACGAGGAAGTCCGCGCCCTCGCGCCGGAAACGGCGCACGAGCCCCGGGAACATGTCCTCGTAACAGATGAGCGCCGCGAACTTCGCCTCGATCCGGCGCTCACGATGGTACGAGACCGCCCGGAACAGCGTGTGCTCCCTGCCGGGACTGAACGCGCCGATATCGACGAAGCGGCGGACCGCCCCGAAGAGCGGCTCGAACGGCACGTATTCGCCGAACGGCACCAGGTGCAGTTTGCTGTAGCGCCCCTTCTCGGTCCCGTCCGGGGCCAAAAGCACCGCGCTGTTGTAAAAACGCACTCCCTGCGATTCGATGTCGCCCAGGGTCGGCGCGCCGACGAGCACATCCGCTCCGGCGTGGCGCGCGAGGCTCCGCAGGCCCGCCGCCAGGAGCGTCTCGTCCTCGAGGTAGCCGGGGAACGATGTCTCGGGCCAGAGGATCAGGTCCGGTTTCTCGAGCGCGGCCATCAGCGTGAGCCGTTTGTACTTCTCGAAGATGATGCTCTTGATCCGCGCGTCCCACTTCTGGTCCTGCGGGATGTTCCCCTGCACCACCGAGACGCGCAGGACCGCCTTCGGCCGGGCCGGGTCCGGGGGAGCATCGCGGAGACCCAAGACCGCCGTGCCGTAAAGGGCCGTACCGCCGAGGGCGGCCGCCGCCAGAAGCGCCAGCGTCGCCGCGTAGCGGCGGCGCGAGATCCCGGGGGACGACAGCGGCGGCGCGCCGCCGGATCCGGCCGCGGCCGGGCGGCCCCGGAGCTCGCGGAGCAGTTTGTAAAGCGCGAGGTTCACGAAAACCACCAGATACGAAACGCCGTACACGCCCGTGACGTCGGCGATCTGGATGAGCGGCAGGTTCTTCCACTGGCTGTAGCCGAGGAACGCCAGCGGCGCGCCGCTCAAAGCCCAACCGCGCGCGTACTCGAACAACACCCAGACGGCCGGCACCACGAACAGCGACCGGACGTTCCGGCGGTAAACGGTGACCGCCAGCTCGGCGGAGGGGTCCATCCAGCGCGCCGACAGGAGCCCCGCCAGGCCGAAATAGAGCGCCAGGTAGGCGGCGAGTGCCACATACCCCACCCAACTGACGAGTATGAGCGGGTAACCGATCCCGAGATAGAACAGGAAACCGAAAAGGAACGAAGCGCGAAACGCCTCGGAAGAGGAACGGGAATCGAGCACCGCCAAATACGGCAGAAAAGCGACGAAGGCCAGGCCCCCGAGCTCGCCCCGGTGATACGGCGCCGCCAACAGCGCCGCCGAGAGCGTCACGAAGAAGAGGTCCCGCAGCCGGCGGGCCCGGACGGACAAGCCCATCGGTCAGCGGGTCACTGGCCGTGGCACTTCTTGAATTTTTTCCCGCTGCCGCAGGGGCAGGGATCGTTGCGACCGGTTTTTTCCTCGGCGTGCTGGGCCGGAGCGGGCGGCGGGGCCGGACGGCGGGCGGCGGCTCCGTCCGCGCCGAACCTCGAGAGCGGGCCCGCGGACGGCGGGCCTTCGCCGGGGGCTTGAGCGGCCCCGAGCCGCAGCGCCGAGGCCGCTTCCGGGTGGATGAACCGGAGGACCGGCGAAGGCCGCGCGCTCTCCGCGGGAGGCGCGGCGCCGCCGCCCGGCGCCTGGGCATCCGGCGCCGCGGAGGCGGCCGCCGGCTGCACGCGGAAGATGAACGCCAGGGCGTCCTCTTTGATCGCGTAGATCATCTCCTGGAACTGGTCGAACGCGCGGCGCTTGTACTCCACGAGCGGATCTTTCTGGCCGTACGCCTGCAGGCCGATCCCCTCGCGGATGTCGTCCATCTGGCGCAGGTGGTCCTTCCACTTGGAATCCACGACGTCCAGGAGGATCATGCGTTCGAGGCTTCGCAGGAACACGGCGCCGATCTGCTTTTCCTTCTCCATGTAAGCGGCTTTCGCGCGTTCGATCAGCGCGTCGGCCAGCGCTTCGCCCGAGGCGCTCTCGAGGCCGTCGAGCGTGACCGGGAAGATCTTCCGGACCACTTCGACGAGGCCCTGGAACGGCTCCCCCTCGGCTTCCGGCGAATAGCCCTCGGTGAGCGCGTCGAGGACCTCCTCGATCATCCCCAGATAATGCTCGCGCAGGTCCTCGCCCTCGAGGACCTTGCGGCGCTCCTCGTAGATTACCTCGCGCTGGCGGTTCATCACGTTGTCGTAATCGAGCAAGTGCTTGCGGATGTCGAAGTTGCGGCCCTCGACCCGCTTCTGCGCGGTCGCGATCGCCTTGTTGATCAGTGGATGCTCGATCTCCTGCCCCTCTTCCATGCCGAGCTTCTGCATCATGCCCGAGATGCGCTCGGAGCCGAAGATGCGCATCAGGTCATCCTCGAGCGAAAGGTAGAAACGGGAAGAGCCGGGGTCTCCCTGGCGTCCCGTGCGACCCCGGAGCTGGTTGTCGATGCGCCGCGCCTCGTGACGTTCGGTGCCCAGCACGTGAAGCCCCCCGAGGTCCTTGACCCCTTCGCCGAGCAGGATGTCGGTGCCGCGGCCGGCCATGTTCGTGGCGATCGTAACGGTGTCGCGCTGGCCCGCGGACTTGATGATCTCGGCTTCCTGCTCGTGGTATTTGGCGTTGAGCACGTTGTGGAGGATGTGGGCACGGCGCAGCATCGAGGACAGGTGCTCGGACTTCTCGATCGAGACCGTTCCGACGAGCACCGGCTGGCCTTTCTTGTGGCATTCGGCGATCTCGTTCACGACCGCGTCGAACTTCTCGCGCTCGGTGCGGTAGACGCGGTCGCCGAGGTCCTTGCGGACCATCGGGCGGTTGGTGGGCACGACGAGGACGTCGAGCTTGTAGATCGTGTGGAACTCCTGGGCCTCGGTCTGCGCGGTCCCGGTCATGCCGGCAAGCTTCTTGTACATGCGGAAATAGTTCTGGAACGTCACGGTCGCCAGCGTCTGGTTCTCCTCCTCGACGCGCACGCCTTCCTTGGCCTCCACGGCCTGGTGCAGGCCGTCCGACCAGCGGCGGCCGGGCATGAGCCGCCCGGTGAACTCGTCGACGATGATCACCTCACCGTCCTTCACGACGTAATCGACATCCTTCTTGAAGAGCACGTGGGCCCGCAGCGCCTGGTTGACGTGATGCACCAGCTCCACGTTCGCCGGATCGTAGAGGTTCTCCACGCGCAGGCGCTCCTCCATCTTCTTCACGCCCTTCTCTGTCAGCGCGACCGTACGCGTCTTCTCCTCGATCTGGTAGTCGGCGTCCTTCTCCAGACCCGGGATCACCCGGTCGATCTGGTAGTACTTGTCGGTGGATTCGTCGCTGGGGCCCGAGATGATCAGCGGCGTGCGCGCCTCGTCGATAAGGATCGAATCGACCTCGTCGACGATCGCGTAGTGGAGCGGACGCTGGACGCGCTGGCGGATGTGGCGCACCATGTTGTCGCGGAGGTAATCGAAGCCGAACTCGTTGTTCGTGCCGAACGTCACGTCCGAAGCGTAGGCCTTCTGGCGGTCGGTCGGGGTGGAGCCGTGCTGGATCACGCCGACCGACAGGCCGAGGAATTCGTAGACCGGACCCATCCACTCGCGGTCGCGCTTGGCCAGGTAGTCGTTGACGGTGATCACATGCACGCCCTGGCCGGTGAGGGCGTTCAGATAGACCGGAAGCGTCGCGACGAGCGTCTTTCCTTCGCCGGTGGACATCTCGGCGATCCGGCCCTGGTGGAGCACCGCGCCGCCGAGGATCTGGACATCGAAGTGCCGCATCTTGAGAACACGCTTGGCGGTCTCACGGACCGTGGCGAACGCCTCGGGCAGCAGCGCGTCGAGGAGCTCCCCTTTCTTCAGGCGCTCACGGTAGGTGTCGGTCAGCGCCCGCAGCTCGGCGTCGGTGCGGCGCGCCATCTCGGGTTCGAGCGCGTTCACGCGCTGGACGAGCGGCTTCAAGGCCTTGAGCCTGCGGTCGTTCTGCGAACCGAAGAGTTTGCGGAGGATCCAGCCGATCATGCGGGCTTCCGTCCGTCCGTCTCGGCCGCGCCCTGCCAGCGCAGGTAGGCCTCGAGGAATTCCGTGATGTCGCCGTCCAGCACCCCTTCGGCGTTCGAGGTCTCGTGGTCGGTGCGGTGGTCTTTGACGAGTTTATACGGGTAGACCACGTAGGAACGGATCTGGCTGCCCCAGGCGATCTCCTGCTTCTCCCCGTAGGCCTTCTGCTGCACGGCCTGACGCTTGGACATCTCGAGATCGTAGAGGCGGCTCTTCAGGACTTTGAGCGCGGTGGCCCTGTTCTTGATCTGGGAACGCTCGTTCTGGCACTGCACGACCAGTCCGCTCGGCAGGTGCGTGATCCGGACCGCCGAATCGGTCGTGTTGACGCCCTGGCCGCCCTTGCCGCCCGAGCGGAAAACGTCCACGCGCAGGTCCTGGTCCCGCACATCGATCTTGATGTCGTCCTCGACCTCGGGGATCACCTCGACCGACGCGAACGAGGTGTGGCGGCGTTTGGCGGCGTCGAACGGCGAGATGCGCACCAGGCGGTGCACGCCGTTCTCGGACCGCAGATACCCGTAAGCGAAGGCCCCTTCGACGAGGACCGTGACGTTCTTCAGACCCGCTTCCTCGCCGGAGAGCATGTCGATGATCTCGGACTTGTAGCCGCGGTCCTCGGCCCAGCGCGTGTACATGCGCAGCAGCATCGCCGCCCAGTCGCAGGCCTCGGTCCCTCCGGCGCCGGCGTTGATGCTCAAGATCGCGCTGGCGCGGTCGCCGGGACCGCCGAGCAGCTTCTGGAATTCGAGCGCGTCGACCTGGCGCGCGAAACGCGCCAGCTCTTCCTCCAGGTGCTTGAGAGAGACCGTGTCGCCGTCATCGGTGATCTCGAGAAGCCCGGCAAGCTCCGCGCTCTCCTTCTGAAGACCGAGGTAGGCGCCGGTGGCGGCCTTCAGAGCTTTCAATTCCTGGATGACGGTGTTTTTTTTGTCGGGGTTGTTCCAGAACGCCGGGTCCGAGATCTGGGTCTCGAGCTCGGTGATGCGCTTTTCGAGGCGTTCCACATCAAAGATACCTCCCCAAGGCATCGAGCTTCTCCCGCGCGGCCTTGAGCTGGTCCTGGAGTTCTTTCCTCATCGCCGGTGATCGCCGCGTTTCTTGCCGAACGCCTCGCGCAGCAGGACCTTCGCCATGTCCTCGGTGATCAGGTCGAGGCTCTGGGCCTCGGTCATGTCTTTTTTGGTGATCGTGGCCTTCAAGGCGCTCTTCCAACGCGCGCGGCCGGAGCCGTCGGTGATCGTGAATTCCGCCTGCAGGCGCGCGTAGGGCTCCCGCACCGCGGCGTCCATCGCGACCGCGCCGATCCCCACGATCATGTCGACCGGGTCATCGGGGGTCCATAGGAATTCGGTGATTTTCGTCGCGATCCGCAGGTCGGCGCCGTCGGGCGACGGCAGGACCTGGAACTTCAGGCTCTTGCGCCCGGCAAAGGCTGTTTCGAAAGCGGCCTTCAGGGCCTCGGGGCGCACCTGATGCTTCTCGGTGGCATCGGCCGGGAGCTCGATGTGGACCTTCACGACGGCCTTGCGGGACAATTCCGGGTAGAGGGTCTCGGCGCACACGCCGCGCGCGGTTCCGAGAACGAGAAAAAGCGCCCCGAAAGCCAGGGCCAGGACCTGTTTGCTGAACATCGCGATCTCCCAAGTGGCGGAAGTTAAGAACGTTCGGATAATAGCACAGTCCCTCCAAGAAATCCATAGCCGCTCACCCGGACGGCCCGTATAATGGCCCCATGCGCTACGATCCTTTCCAGGAAAACGCTATCCGCGCGATCGACGAGGAGAAATCGGTGCTCGTGTCGGCCCCCACCGGCGCCGGCAAGACCGCGATCGCCGAATACGCGATCGACAAGGCCCTCGCGCGGAACGAGCGCGTGATCTACACCGCTCCCATCAAGGCGCTCTCCAACCAGAAATACCGCGATTTCTCGGTCAAGTACCCCGATCGGGTAGGCCTCTTAACCGGCGACGTGACGCTCAACGCCGACGCGCCCATCGTGATCATGACCACCGAGATCTACCGCAACCAGCTTTTTGAGGACCCCGAGCGGCTCCGGAAAACCTCGTGGGTGATCTTCGACGAAGTCCACTATCTCGACGACATCGAGCGCGGCACGGTCTGGGAGGAAGCGATCATGTTCTCCCCCGAGCACGTACGCTTCCTGGCGCTCTCGGCGACCGCGCCGAACGTCGAGGAGCTCGCCGAATGGATCCGCGGCATCCTGAACCACCCGATCGAGGTGATCATCGAGACCCACCGCCCGGTGCCGCTGGTGAACCTGTTCCAGTGCAACGGACGCCTGTTCACCGACCCGAAGAGCCTGAAGAAGGACGGTTACCTGGACCGGGACAGCTGGCCGTCGGGGCGCGGCGGGGGCGGCGGGGGCGACCGCTTCGCGCGGCGCCGCAACCGCCGTTTTTCGCCGCATGATTTCCAGAAATTCCTGCGCGCGAAGCCCAACCGCACGGACGACCTCGTTCACCACCTGATCGCCGAAAAACGCCTGCCCGCGCTCTATTTTGCGTTCGGCCGCAAGCGCGCCGAGGAGCTGGCCTGGGAGATGCAGAAGTTCGATCTCGTCGATCCGGACGAAAAAGCGCGGATCATCTCGATCTACCGGGAGCTCTCGGAAAAGTTCGACCTCCTGCACGAGCCCAGCGCCGTCGAGATGAACCGGCTCGTGGAGCGCGGCATCGCGTTCCACCACGCCGGGATGCTGCCGACCCTCAAGGAAGTGATCGAACGGCTCTTCACCTCCAAGCTGATCAAGCTGATCTTCACGACCGAGACCTTCGCGCTCGGGATCAACATGCCGGCTAAGTGCGTGATCTTCGACGAACTGCGTAAATTCTACGGCACCGGTTTCGCGTTCCTGCGGACACGCGATTATTTCCAGATGGCGGGCCGCGCGGGGCGGCGCGGGATGGACCGCGAAGGCTACGTCTACTCGCGGCTCAACCCGCATCTGGCGCCCTACTCCGCGGTGATGCGCGTGATCTACGGGCAGCCCGAGCCCATCGAAAGCCAGTTCAACTCCTGCTACGCGACCCTGCTCAACCTGTACGCGCAGTTCGGCCGCAAGCTCCTCGACATCTACCCGCGCTCGTTCCACTTCTTCCAGGCCAACCAGAAAGGCCGCGTGAAAGGGGTCGCCTCGATGGAGAAAAAATTGGCGCTCCTGGCCGAGCTCGGGCACACGGGCGGCGACCGCCTGACCCCGAAGGGCGAGTTCGCCTCGTGGATGTACGGATACGAGCTGCTCCTGTCGGAGATGCTCGAGGCGGGTTACCTCGAGATGCTGGACGAAACGCGGCTGTCGGTGCTCCTGTGCGCGCTGGTCTTCGAGGCCCGCAAGGGCCAGCTCGAGCCCCGCCTGCCCGGCCCCGTCGCCGGCGTGCAGACCAAAGCGCTCTCGTTCCTGGCCAAGATCCACGCCAAAGAGCTCGCCCACAAGATCTACCCGCCGACCAAGGCGCCGCAGTTCCATCTGGCGCGCGCGCTCGAGGCGTGGGTGGGCGGGTGCCTGTTCACGGACCTGGCCCGCCACACCGATGTGGACGAGGGCGAGATCATCCGCTACTTCCGGATGGTGGTGCAGCTGCTGCGTCAGATCAAGCAGGCGCCGCAGGTGGGAGAACGCCTGCGTCAGACCGCGGGCGGGGCGCTAAGGAAGATCAATCGGGACCTGGTGGACGCGGAAAAACAATTACGGAACATGTAACTGGTAATTGGTAAATGGTAACTAAAACGGTGTAAGAAGGTCCTTGATCCAGAACCTACGCACACCGTTTTAATTACCAGTTACCATTTACCGAACTCGCCTACACCGTTTTAGTTACCAGTTACCGAACCCGCTTACACCGACAATTACCGGTTACGAGGTTCCTAGCCTTTCAGCAACGGCTCCAACTCGCCGTTTTCATGCATTTCATGCACGATGTCACAGCCGCCGATCAGCTTGCCGTCGATGAAGACCTGCGGGAACGTCGGCCAATTCGAATAGTCGGGCAGCGCCAGGCGGATCTCCGGATTGGCCAGGATGTCCACCGAGTGGAACTCCGCGCCGATCTTCCGGAAAAGCTCCATCGTCGCCGCCGAGAAACCGCACTGCGGCGCCTGTGGAGTGCCTTTCACGAACAATACCACCTTGTGGGACTTGATCTCTTTCTCGATCCGTTCGATGACGGGGTTCGCCATGGTGCGTGTCCTCCTGTGGCGCGCGGGGCCGGGTGGAATGCTTAAGCCGCGCGCGTCCGGTATTTGACCGCGTGGATGCGGTCCTTCATTTCCTCTTCCAGGATGTCGTGCAGCATCCGGTGCTGCTCGAGCAGGCTCTTGCCGCGGAACAGAACGCTCGTCACGCGGATCTCGAAGTGATCGCCGCTGCCGGTCATGTCGCTGACGGCGACTTCGGAACCGGGCAGGCGCGCCAGAATGAGACGTTCGATCTCCAGGGGTGCGATCATGGGGTCCGATTGTACCCCAACCCTTCGCGCCGAGGCAAACCTATGTTATGATTTCCCCGTGAGCCCCTTCCGACGCGCGTTCCTCCTAACTGTCTTCCTTCTGCCGCTCGCAGGCGGCGGAGCCGCCGCGGAGACGATGCCGGGAAACGCCGCCTCGCCCCTGGCGGAGGAGAACGAGCGGGCGCACCGCGCGCTCAAGATCAACCGCACGCTCGTCGAGCGCTTCGAAGCCGAGTACGCGACCCTGGCCGGCGCCGGTGCCCTGAACGCCCCGATCGTGCGCACCGAGCTGCGGAACTTAAGTTACAAGATCCGGGCCCTCAAGGAGGACGAGCGGCGGCTCGAGGCGACCCTCGACGCGGACCGGAAAGCCCGGGATTTTCTGGAGGAGATCGTGCGGCGGGCCGAGCCGGGATCCGAAGGCCCCGCCGCGGGCGCCCCCACGGCCCTGCTTCACGAAAAAGCGCTCGAGGCCGTCGCCGCGCAGGACTTGGCGCGCGCGGCGTCGTTCTACGAGGAGATCATCCTCGCCGACCCCGATGACGACCAGGCGTACCTGATCCTCGGGCACGTGCGCCTGCTGCGGGGCGAGCTCGAACGCGCGGCGGAGGCGTTCGCCAACGCGCTCCACATTGATTCGGCCAACGCCGCCGAGATCACGCCGTTCTACAAGAACCTGATCCTGCAGGACCCTTCCGACGCCGGCGCGCACGCCAACCTCGGGTTCGCCTGCCTCCTCCTGGGCAACGCCCCCGACGCCGAACGCGCGTTCCGCGACGCGCTCGAGATCGACCCCGAGAACGTCAACGCCGCCAAGGGCCTGGAGCTTCTGGCCTCCCCGGAGATCTGAAGCGCCCCGGCTCTAGTCGTCCGCGCCCGGCGGGCGGCGCAGCGCTTTGGTCTGGCCGCGGGCGCGTTTCGAGGCGAGCATCTTGTCCTTGGCGCGCTTGGAGCGCTTGCGCTTCTGCCGGCGGATCTTCTCGATCGCCTGGCGCTGGCGGCTGGCTGCGCCCTGGCGCACCGTCTCCAGCTTGTCGGCGAGGAGCCTCCGCGCCAGGAACCGGTTCAGGGCTTGAGAGCGTTCGCGCTGACAGCGCACTTCGATGCCCGAGGGGCGGTGGCGCAGCACCACGCAGGTGGAGACCTTGTTGACGTTCTGCCCGCCGGCGCCGGCGGAGCGGATGAACGTTTCGTCGAGATCGGATTCGGCGATCCCCAGAGCCCGCAGGCGCGTTTCGAGCTCCTCGACCTTGCGCGGCGAAACCGGGTACACGGAAGAATTCCCTAGCGGGGCGGGTGGACGAACACCTTGTCGCGGTAGAAACGCAGCTCTTCGATGGATTCGCGGATGTCGTCCGCGACCCGGTGGGTCTGGTTCTTCGGGCGGGGCATTTTATAGGTCGCCGGATACCAGCGCCCCACGAGCTCTTTGACGGAACTCACATCGATCACGCGGTAGTGCAGGTAGGCCTCCAGGCGGGGCATGTATTTCACGAGAAAACGCCGGTCCTGCCAGATCGTGTTGCCGCAGAGAGGCGCGGTGCGCGGAGCGCAGTGGGCTTTGACGAAATCCAGGACCAGGCTTTCGGCTTTCCGCAGGGACAGCCGGGAGTGCCGGCAGGCCTCGGTCAGGCCTGATTTGGCGTGGTGGTGCCGGCTCCAGGGCTCCATCCCCCGCAGCACTTTTTCGCCGTGGTGGATCGCGATCGAAGGCCCCTCGGCCAGAAGGTCGAGGCCGCCGTCCGTGACCGACACGCCGATCTCGAGGATCGTGCACTTCTTGGGGTCGAGTCCCGTCATCTCGAGGTCGAGCCAGACCAGGAGATCGCTTTTTTTGGGCCGGGACTTCAAGGGCCCGCCTTCTTCGCCTTCTCGGCATAGCTGCGCGCCAGGTCCATCAGCTCCACGGGCACCGCCAGGACCACCGTGTTCGACGCGGTGGGGCCCAGACCGTCGACGGTCTGGAGCGTGCGCAGCTGCATCGCGCCGGGGCTCAAGGCCATGAGCCGCGCGGCCTCGGCGAGGTTCACCGCGGCGAGCTTGTCGCCCTCGGCCTTCGTGATCGTCGCGCGTTTCTCGCGCTCGGCGGAGGCCTGGCGCGACATCATTTTCTTGAGCTCCTCCGGCACGTCGACATCCTGGATCTTGATCGTGACCACTTCGAGCCCCCAATTGGCGCTCTCCTTCTTCACGATCGCTTCGATCTCCTCGCCGATCTTCTGGCGCTCGGCCAGAAGATCGTCGAACGACATGCCGCCGACGACGTCGCGCAACGCCGCCTGCGCGTACTGCGAGATCGCGTAGTTGTAATCCTGCACGTCGATCAGCGCGGTCGAAGCGTTGACGACCCGGAAATACACGACACCGTTGATCGTCACCGGCACGTTGTCCTTGGTGATCACCTGTTGCCTGGGGATGTCGCGCGTGAGCACCCGCATGTCGATTGTCTGGGTCCACTCGAAGATCGGGATGATCAGGTTCAGACCCGGCTTCAGGATCCGCGAAAAACGGCCGAGCTGGAAAACGACCGTGTTCTGGTACTGCTGGACGATCCGCACCGTGAGCACGGCGAACACCACCAGGAACGGCAGATAGAATGCGAGCGGCATGGGCACCTCCTAGATCCGGGGACCGGTTAAGGAGCGTATTGTAGCGTGGACGGGGCGTTTTATCAAAACTGTTTTGGCCTGTTTCAGCGGCGGGCGGGAGCGGGCGGTCCCGCGTCGAAGGTGTCCTCGAGGACCAGGATGAACTGGTAGGCGAAAAGCGTCCTCCAAACCGCCGAGAGCGCCACGTCGATCCAGTGAGCCCATCGCAGCAGCGGCGAGCGGAACACCGGGAACGTATCCAGGATCGGAAGCGGGGTCGTGATCTCGCGCACGACCCGGTAGTTGGCTTCGCGCGCGAGCTCCCGAGCGGTGCGGCGGGTGTAGAAATGCAGATGCGTGCGGTCGAGGATCCCCTTCTCGCCGTAATCGAACTTCCCGAAGAAAAGCGACAGGCGTACCGACCAGTGCGCGACGTTCGGCAGCGACACGATCACGCGCCCTCCCGGCTTCAGGTAATCGCGGGAACGGGCCAGCGCCTTGCCGGGTTCCCGCAGATGTTCAAGGACGTCCAGGAAGAGGATCAGGTCGAAATCCCGCCCGAAAGCCAGATCGAGGTCGGTGTCGAGGTCCTTCTCGATCTCGAGCGCGCGCACGCTGGGCCGGCCGGGAGGCAGATAACGGTCCACGCCGACGACCTCGTTCGATTCTTTCTTCAGGAAACGCGCCAGGTCGTCGGGCCCGCAGCCCACGTCGAGGATACGCTGCCCCTTCGGCGGAACGAGCGCGATCACCCGGCCGTGGCTCGAGTGCCTGTCCTGCTTGAACTTGTAGCGCTTCGGACCCACTTCGTATTTCGCGTAATGGCGCAAGCCCCGTTCGTGGAGCGCGTACTGGAAGACCGACCACGCGACGTCCAAGGCGTATTTCATTCCGTTGACGCGGCAGATCTCGTCCCCGTAATAGGTCGGGATCGCCAGCTCCCGGATGCGCAGACCCCTGGCACGGAACTGCACGATGATCTCAGTGTCGAAATGGAAGTCGTTGGTGTTCTTCTCGAACGGGACCTCCTTCAGCGCATGCACGCTGTAGAGGCGGTAACCGGAGTGGAACTCGGTGAGCTTCATCCTGAGCATGCGGTTCTCGTAGAACGTGAGGATCTTGTTGCCGACGTACTTGTAGAGCGGCATGTGCCCTTTCAGCGCCGCGCCCTTCACCATCATCCGTGAACCGAACACGGCGTCCGCCTCCCCGCGCTCGAGGGGCCCGAGAAGCTCGGGCAGGCATTCCGGCGCGTACTGGCCGTCCCCGTGCAGCAGCACGACGATGTCGTAGCCCTTCTCGATGCAGTAGCGGTAACAGCGCTTCTGGTTGCCGCCGTAGCCGAGGTTGTGGGGATTGCGGTGGACGGTGAGATTGGGGAGATCCGGATGGGACCGGCGGTAATCGGTGGCGACCTCGTAGGTCCGGTCCTCCGACTCGTCGTCGAAGACGACCACTTCCACGACCTTGCGCTTGACCTCATCGGGAATGCGGTCGAGCACCTTGTGGATGGTGCTCTCGGCGTTGTAAGCGACGATGCAGATGACGATCTTCATCGTCTCAAGTCCCGGCCGCTTCCGGGGCGGTGACCTCGAACAGATGCAGTTCGACGAACTGGCCGTCGTCGGAATACAGAACGATCGAGCTCTGGCGGATCTCCACGACCATGTGCCCTTCGAGCGAATCCCCCACCTTCATGACCTTGCCGCTGACCATCGCGTAGGGCATCTTCTCGTCCCAGACGATGCCCGTCAGCTCGAGATCGCCCACGCGGCTGCCGGCCGCTTCGGGTTCCTCGAGCTTCGCCAGGAACGGATCACGGCCCCAGTCCTTCTCCCAGGCGGCCCCCTGCCGGGCCAGCAGGTCCTCGTTGCGCCGCACGTCGATGAGAAAGGACAGGTTCGCCGGGGCCACCGAGGCGGCGGCCTCGTCGGCCGGACGCGGCGCGGCCGGCGGGCGGCGCAGGATCACGTTCTTCGTCAGGCTCACGAGAAAAATGAGGACGAGCACGACGGCGATCGCAAGTTCCCGGGTCTTTTTGTCCATCTTAAGCCTCCGCCCCTTCGGCGGTGAAAAAGCTCAACGTCAGTTCGGCTTCGAGCGTGCGGGCCTTCGGGTCCGGGCGTCCCAGGCGCAAGCGGTCCACGACGAAGATCCTTTCCGACGAGCGCGACAGCGCGTGCAGGAAATTGCCGATCGTGCGCGTGGTCCCCTCCAGACGCATCGCGATCGGCAGGCGGCGCAGCCGCGGCATGCCCGCTCCGGCCTCGACCCCGCCGTCCCCTTCCGGCGTGGGAACGGCGTTGACCCCGATCACGCGGACGCCGTTCTTCTCGGCCTCGTCTGAAATGCCGTCGAGCATCGATGGCATTTCGGAGATCCGGATAAAACCGCTCCTGAAATCGCTGGCACCCTTCTGCAGCTTGGCCAACCGTTCGGCACCGAGCACGTCCAGACCGCTCTCCCGCGCGGTGCGCACCTCGCGGGTTTTTTGGGCGAGCGTCCCGCTCACGGCGTGGCTCTTCCGGTCGATCGCCGCGTAGAGGAGCGCGGCAGCGGCCAGAAGCGCCAGAACGGCGGCCAGCGTCACGGTCCGGCGGCGTGAAGCGGGGTCTTCCCACAGTTTTGCGAAGATCTGGGGCGCGGGCATGTCAGACGATCCCCGAGGTCACGCAGCGGATCTCGAAACGGGAGAGCCCCGCGCTGTCCTGGTCGCTGGAAACAAGCGTGGCGTCCTTGAAGAACGGCGACCCGAGGAGACTTCCGATGAACTGGGCGATCACCTTGACGTCGTTCTTGCCGGCGCCCGTGACGGCTCCGCGGACCCTCAAGATCTGCGCCTCGCGCGAGAATTCGATCTCGTCCAGGAGCACCGCCGCGGGAGTGAGGCGTGTCAATTCTTTCAGGAGCGCCGGATGGGAAAGGTCCCCTTTCAAGGCCGCGCGGATGAAGCCCTGCTGGGCCTCGATGTCCCCGAGAAGCGCGTGCACGCGCGCGATCTCCTTCCATTCGGACTCGACGGCGGCCAGCTCCGACCGCACGGCCCGATAGCGCGCGAACGCCCAGGCGTCCAGCACCAGGAACACCGAAGCGACGGCGAAGGTCGCCATTCTCAGCGAGATCCGGCGGGTCTCGGTCTTGCGGGGATTTTGCAGCTCCGTGGGCAGAAGGTTCACGGTCCCGGAGGCGGCGGTCACGGCCCCTAGCGCCGCCGCGAACGTGCCGAAGCCTTCCTCGAAGGACTTGCGGAGCCCGGCCGCCAGCGCCGGCGCGGCATAGCGGGACGGATCGAACGAGGCGATCTCCAGGCCGAGGAACTGGGACATGAAAGCTTTGAGGCCCTTCAAGTTCGAGCCGCCGCCCGTGAAGAGGACCGTGCCGATCGGGCGGGAATATTTCTGGGTCTCGTAATAATCCACCGAACGCTTGATCTCCGCGACGATCTTCTCGAGGTAGGGCCGCAGAAGTCCGATGTGCGCGGCCTGCGGGTCCTCGGCGCCTTCCCGCACTTTCAGCGCCTCGGCCTCAGCCGGAGGCAGCTGCACGCGGTGACCGTCCCGGACGAACGGCGCGGTCAGGAGCTCGGTCAGCTGCTGGCCCCCGAGCAGCACGGTGCGGGCCAGCATGTTCTTCGTCCCGTGCGTCACGAACACCCGCGCGGAAAGATAGCCGACGTCGAACACGAGCGTGTCGCGTCCGGATCCGGGGATCTCGGCGGCGGCCAGATGCGCCAACGCAACGGGGGCGGGCACGACCGCGGCGACATCGAAGCCCAGGGACTGCACGAAGCGGACCCGGTGGTCCACCAGGGACCGATCCGCGTAGAACACGCTGTAGAACGTCTCGCGCCCTTCGGCGAGCTCGCTTTCGGCCACGCGGTCGTACGCGAACTGGCTCTCGCGGTCGTCGAACGCGAATTTCTCCTTCATCTCCCAGAGGAACGCTTTCTTCAGGTCCTCCGGAGGCATCTCGGGAAGGGCCAGCTGCCGGAACAGGATCCCCTCTTCCCACGTCAGCACCGCAGCGGGGCGTCCGGTCAGCGCAAAACCGTCGAGCGCGGAACGGAAACGCCCCCGCCGGTCCTCGTCGAGGGCCAGAGAGGCCTCGGGCACGACGGCGAAGTGGCGCACCCGCGGCGAGCCGGAAGAGAACTCGACCAAGAGGATCAGGGTCGCCTTTTGCCTGAAGTCGAAAACGAGCGTCTCGCCGGCCGCCGAAGATCGTGTCATAAGCTTATTCTATTCCACGCCTTCGGAAAAGACAACGGCCCGGAAGACGGGCGGAGCACGGCGGCGGCGATCGCGGCCGCCGTCAGCGCGCTGACGGCCGCGCCCAGCCTAAAAAGCGGCGGGTCGTAACGCCACTCGATCCGGTGTTCGCCGGGGGACAGGAGCAGCGCCCGGAACGCGTGGTTGGCGCGATAGATCTTCACGGGCTCCCCGTCGACGGTCGCCAGCCAACCCGGATAGAACACGTCGCCAAAAAAAAGCCAGGGCCGTCGCGTCACATTCACGCTCATCCGGACCCGGTGGGGCTCATAACGCGTGATCTCGACCGAACCCTCCCCTCCGTCCGGTGCCCGCGCCAGATCCGACGGGGCTTCCTCTCTCAAGAACAGCGTCCGCGTCGGGTCAAAATCGCGCGCGGACATCCGTTTCAGGGCCGTTCCGCCGTCGGGCACCGTTTCGGCGGACTCCACCAGGAACGCGCGCGGCAGCACGTCCTCGTTCAGAAAAAGATTCACGGGCTCCCCGGTCTCCAGCAGGCGGTAGCGCCCTTCGAGCGCCTTCTCGGGGCTCACGATGTATTTGGCGTTGATCAGGTCCACCAGAGGCGAATCCGGTGTCTTGAGCCGGAGCAGCGCGGTCTGCACCTCGAACGCCTCCCGTACGTAGATCGAATCGTAACCCAGGGCGTCTTGGAGGCCGTGCATCATCTGCAGATTCGAGGCGAGGCGCGTCCCCTGGTCGGCCAGCTCCACGGTCAGGTCGCGGGAGGTGTGGCGGTTCTGCTGGCCCACCGTCTTCGGCGACGCCAGGAAACGGAAGAGTTCCGGATCACGGCGCAGGCGTTCGGCGTGCGACGATGCTTTGGCGAGCGCGGCGGACGGGACCCGCGGTTCGATAAGATTCGCGGTCGCCAGGTCCGTGAAAACGAGCGCGCCCAGATACGCGGCGACCAGACGGCGGTCCGCCGCCCCCAGGCGCGCCACGACCAGACCGAGCAGGGCGAACGCCGCGAACACCGCCGAGCGCCGGATGTTGGCGAGCGTCACGCCGGCCAGCTCCCGCAGGTCCTGGGTCCCATAGAAAGGTTTGACGGTCTCGGTGAAATGGCGCTCGACCGCCGCGAGCACGCGCGTCTCGATCGGGCCGTAGAACACGCTGAAGAGAACCGCCAGCGCCGCCAGGCAAAGGATCCCCGCCGAGAGCGCCGCGGCGCGGCGGCCCGGGCGCCGGGCGCGCGGCCGCGCGGGTGAGAGCGCCGCGTCGAGCCCGAAACCCGCCAGGCACGCGGCCGCGAAACCGAACAGGAAGAAGAACCGGATCGGATAGCGCACCAGCCCCAGCGGAGGCAGGACCTCCCGCAGCGCGGTGTAGAGGAGCGAATGGCGCCCGATCGCCAGCGCCAGCCCGAAGAGCGCCAGAAGCACGTGATACCCCACCCGGTTGTCACCGCGGCGGCGCGCGGCGTAGAGAGCGGCCGCCCCGAGCACCAGCACCGTGACACCCGCGTAGTAATTCTCGAGCCAGCTCTGCCGCACCCAGTAGTCCATCACGTACAGGCTCAGATCCGAAAAGAACGGCACGACCACGCTGATCAGATCGTTGTACTGCATGCTCCACATCGTCGCCAGCGCCGACGGGAGGCGGTCACGCGAGGACCGGGCGATCAGTTCCAGGAACAGCGGCCACTGGAAAGCCCCGAGCCCGGCCGCCACCAGCCCCGCCCAAGCGAACGTCGCGGCGTAGCGCCCGGTCCAGCGGCGGGCGGTCACGGAGTCCTCGAGGGTCTTGTAGACCGTGAAGACGCCCAGCACGAGGATCGTCGCCAGCGAGTTGGCCGGGTCCCCCGCCAGGTATTGGACGACCAGCGCCGCCCCCAGCGCCGCGCGCCAGGCAAAAGCGCCCGTCACCAGCGCGCGCCGGAAAAGCCAGAGGGCCAGCGGCAGGTATGCGGCGGTGCACATCGCGATCGTGAGGTTCACGGTCGAGAGCATGTACCCGCCGGCCGCGTAGGCGTAACCCGAAAGGAGCGCGGCCTTGCGGGACGCGCCGCATTCGCGCATCCACAGGAACGTGAACGCGCCGGCGGCGGCCAGATGAAGCAGGATATACAGATTGAACGCGCGCGCGAACGGCAGCAGGGTGAACAGCAAAGCGGCGGGCGGGTAGAACACGCAGGTCTGCACGTTCGCCAGGTGCGGCGCGCCCATGTTCAGCATCGGGTTCCAGAGCGGCACCTCGCCCCGCAAAAGGCTCATCGCCGAATAATGCCAGACCGGGTAATAGAACCTGGGGATGTCGCGGCGGATGAAGGTCGTCTCACCGAAGAGGACATCGGGAAAGACGGCCGCGAAGAAAGCGAAGTAGACGAGGAGAACGGCCAACCCGCCGAGCCGGTTCGCCGGGGCACCCGGAGGAACGGGACGCAGCGCGGACAACGGCCCGTGACGGCGAACGGTGTCCCTCGCGCCTAGAACGTGCTCGTGTCGATCGTGCCGTCTGAAAAAGCGCCCGCCCGGCCGTAGTCCGGCGCGGTGGAGTTCGTCACATACCAGAAACCGGCCGCGCCGCTGGTGGCCGTGCCGCCGGTCGTGGTCGCCAGCGCGGTCACGCCGGTCTGGTTGTTGATCGCGTTGCGGGGGCCCTGCCCGTCTGCGAAGTCGGTGGCCGAGATCGTCGCCGGGAACGAGGCTGCCGCGCCGCCGGTCGCGCTCTGCGCGTAGCGGATCGCCAGCACCGAGCGCACCGCTCCGAGCGAACCTTTCGTCGCGGACCGCCGGGCCTCTGTCGAGAGGTCCACGAAGCGCGGGAGCGCGATGGTCGCCAGGATCCCGACGATGGCGATGACGATGACCAGCTCGATCAGCGTGAAACCGCGTGTGTTCCTCACAGACAGCCCTCCTGAATGATGAAAAGGATCAGAACGTGCTCGTGTCGATCGTACCGTCCGAAAAAGCGCCCGCCCGGCCGTAGTCCGGCGCGGTGGAGTTCGTCACGAACCAAAAACCGACCGCGCCGCTGGTGGCCAGGCCGCCCGTCGTGGTCGCCAGCGCGGTCACACCGGTCTGGTTGTTGATCGCGTTGCGGGGGCCCTGCCCGTCGGCGAAATCCGTGCCGGTGAGCGAGGTCGGGAATGAGGCCGACACGCCGCCCGTGCCGCTCTGCGCGTAACGGATCGCCAGCACCGAACGCACGGCCGCCAGCGATCCCTTCGTCGCGGAACGCCTGGCTTCGGTCGACAGGTCGAAGAATCTGGGGATAGCGATGGCCGACAGGATCGCGACGATCGCGATGACCATCACGAGTTCGATCAGGGTAAATCCGCGCTGCGTTGATTTCATCTCCGGCTGGCCTCCCTTTTGCTGTGTGGACTACAAGTTAAAGTATACATAGTTTTAGTTACTTTAGTCAATTTTTATCGATTCTTAGCGCACCACTTTGACCAGGTCCCACATCGGCAGGAACACCCCCGTGGCCAAGAGCACCACCAGCCCGCCGATCAGGAGGATCAGCAGAGGTTCGATCAGCGAGGTCAGGTTTTTCATCATGTAAGACGCCTGCGCCTGGTAGTGATCGGCCACGTGCCGCAGAAGCTCGTCGGTTTTGCCGCTCTGCTCGCCCACCGCGACCATCTGATAGACCATCGGCGCGAAAAGCCCCGACCGGCGCATCGGCTCCGACATCCCCTTGCCTTCATTCACGCTCTCCTGGATGTCCCGAAGCGCGCGGCGGATCACCGAGTTGCCGATCGCCTCGGAGACCAGCTGCAGGGCCTGCAGGATCGGCACGCCGCTGGCCAGAAGCTCCGCCAGGATCCGCGCGAAGCGGCTCATCTGCAGGTTGAAAAAGAGCGGGCCGAAGACCGGCATCCGGATCTTCAGGAGGTCCCAGAGATAGCGCCCGCGCGCGGTCCCCAGCACGTAACGGAAAACGAAGATCAGGGCCACACCGCCGACGGCCAGCAGCGCCCAATCCTCGCGGACCGCGCGGTTGATGCCCATGAGGATCCGCGTGGGCAGGGGCAGCTTATGGGTGAACTGGGTGTAGATCGCCGAGAATTTCGGGATCACGAACGTCACGACCGTGATGAACGCCACGATCAAGCTCATGAACGTTATGATCGGATAGCGCGTGGCGGCCTTCACGCGTTCGCGTGTCTCGGCCTCGAACTCCCCCATCTCGGCCAGGTGCAGCAGGACCTCGTCGAGTTTACCCGAAGCCTCGCCGGAGCGCACCATGTTGACGTACATGCGGTCAAAAGCGTCCGGAAAGCGCGAGAGCGCGGTCGAAAACGAGTCGCCCGCCTCGAGGTCCTTGATCAGGCGCACGATCACTTTGCGAAGATACGGGCTCCGGGCCTGGTCGCGCAGGGAGTTGAGGCTGTTCAGGAGGGGCACGCCCGCGCGCTGAAGCGTCCAGAGCTGGCGGCTGAAAAGATTGCGCTCCGCGAGCTTAACCTTCTGCCGCAAGAACGCCAGAAGATCGAGGCCCGGTCCGGAATCTCCGCGCACCTCGCTGACCTGGATCGGGATGTACCCCTGGCGGGAGAGCGCCTGGGAAACGTTCTGGACGCTCGAGCCCTCGACGACCCCGTCGAGCGCCTTGCCCTGCCTGTCCCGTACCCGGTAGCGAAAGTTCGGCATCAGCTCACGTACCTCCGGATGGGAACACCGATCTTCACATAGACACGCCCCTCGTTCTCCTCCACCTGCCCCTGCCCCATGCCGACGCGGGCCGCCAAGTCCACGCGATAGACATTCGCGGCGACGATGCCGGCACCGGTCATCTCGGTCCCGGCGGCGTCGTAGTAACGGAAGAAGTTCGTCTCGAGCGGCTCGACGCGGACAGCCGAGGTCGAATTCACGTAGTACGGGACGTTGCGCGCCGGGTCCGCATCGACCTGGCGAGAGAGCGTGTCGGTGGCACCGTCGTAGGTCAGCACCACGGTGCGGCGCGTTCCGTCGTTGTCCACGTAGCGATACGTGAGCGAATCCGCCGAGGCGGTGGTGACGGTGTTCGCGCCGTCCCCCGCATAACGCACCCCCCAGGCGGCGTGGTCGCCCTCAGTGACCGTGCGCAGGAGATCGGACGCCGCGCGCTGCACGAGCGAGCGGTGCGGCAGGAAAAAAAAGAGGTTGATCTGCGGCACCAGGAGCGCCACGAACGCCGCGGCCATCGTCCCGGCCACCACCGCCGTGACCACGAGCTCGATGAGCGTGAACCCCGCCGCGGCGCGCGTCCTCATACGCCGTCCCCGAACGTGACGGCGCTCTGCCGGTAGGTCAGCGCGCGAGCCAAGGGCTGGTTGAAGGAGCCTCCGACGCGCCGCACGCGGATGTCGACGAGCCGGAGCGTGAAGCCGCCGCGGCTCGTGACGTTCGAGACGCGGCGCTGGATCTGGAATCCCGGGAAGGAGGCCTCGGACGCGAGCGTGACGTTGCCCGTCGGGATCGATGCGAAGGCCGTGTTGTTCATCTGGGCCATCTTCAGCTCCACCAGGTTCGCTGCGATCACCAGGTCCCGGGCCTGCACGCCGCGCTCCACCTGTTCGCGGCTGAACATCACGAGCCCCAGGACGAGGACCGACCCCACGGCGATCACGAGCACGAGCTCGATGAGGGTCATACCGCGGCGCGTCACGGGATGTTCTTCTCCACGCGGTCCCAGTCGATGATCTCCACGCGGCCGGAGGGCGTGCCCGAAACCGTCGCGCGCACCGTCTGCATGACGCGGAAAGCCGCCGCGCTGGTCTGGTTCACCTGGCCCGTCGACGTGATCGAGAACGTATGCCGTAGCGGCCGCCCGCCGCCGCCCTGGTCCCCGTCCCAGTACGTCACGCGGTGGCTCTTCGAGTCGCGCGTGGCCGAGTCGTCGGTGAAAGTCCACTGCACCGTGACCGTGATGGGGTCGGGCGGGGCCGGGGCGTTCCACTCGAGGAAGGTGTTGTTGCCGCTGTACACGGCACCGGGCCCCAGCCTCCGCTGGGCGGGCGTGCCGCCCGTGAGCGCGACATCGGCGCCGTTGGCGTAGGAGCCGACGGGCAGGACATTGACGTTGTTCAACGCGATGCGCCGCAGCGTCGTACCGCCGTCGGGCTCCCAGCTCACGCGCACGCGCGCGAACGAGATCTCGTCGGAGGTCCCTCCGATGCTCGTGTGGATGTTGCGGATGCGGAAGCGACGCAGCCGGCGCGTGCCGCCGCCGCCGTTCTGCCAGTCCGCGTCCTCGGAGAGGTCGAAGGTGAAATAGGCGAAGTTGGCCTGGACGCCCGCCCGGTAACGCTGGTTGCCGCTCACCGCGGCGTTCAGCGCCCTCCAGCGGCGGTTCTCCTCGGTCGCGGACGAGATGAGCCAATTGTGCAGCGCGCGCATGACGCCCGCTTGCGCCAGATGATAGGCTTTGATCTGGTCGATCTGCAGCTGCGTCTCGCGCATCACGTTGGAGAGCAGGAGCGACGTCGCCGTCACGAGGATGCCCGCGACCGCCATGAGCGCGACGAGTACCATGAGGCCGAAACCGGCGGCCCGCTCCGCCGGACGGCGACGGTCACCTCTCACCCTCCTCCTCCAGCGTAACTTTCAGGATCTCCTCGAGGCTCGTGATCCCGCGCTCGGCCTTGCGCAGACCGTCCGCGCGCATCGAGGACATGCCGCTTTTTTGCGCGTGAGCTTTGATCTCGGCGGCGGAGGCATGCTGGACGACGAGGCGCCGCACGCCCTCATCCACCGGCAAAAGTTCGTAGATCCCGATCCGCTTGTCGTAGCCGGTGCCCTTGCATTCCTTGCAGCCCTTCGCGCGGTAGAACGTCCCGCCTTCCTTGAGGCCCAGTTTCTTCAGGATCTCCCCATCGGGGCGATAGGACTCCTTGCAGCGGCAGAGCGTGCGCACGAGGCGCTGGGCCAGGACCCCGATGAGAGAGCTGGCGACCAGGAACGGTTCGATCTGCATGTCCAGGAGACGCGCCACCGCGCCGGCGGCGTCGTTGGTGTGGATCGTGGAGAAAACGAGGTGGCCGGTCAAAGCGGCTTGGATCGCGATATCGGCGGTCTCGGCGTCGCGGACCTCGCCGACGAGGATGATGTCCGGATCCTGGCGGAGGATGCTCCGCAGACCCGTCGCGAACGAAAGTCCGGCCTTCGGGTTCACCTGGGTCTGCCGGACCAACGCCATTTGATACTCGACAGGGTCCTCGATCGTGATGATGTTCTTTTCGACCGTATTGATCGTATTGAGCGCCGAATAAAGGGTGGTCGTCTTGCCCGCGCCCGTCGGGCCGGTCACCAGGATCATGCCGTAGGCCTTGCGGATCAGGACCTCGAAGCGCTTCAGCGTATCGGCCTCGAAGCCGAGGTCCGCCAAACCCAGGATCAACTTCGATTGCTCGAGGAGGCGCATCACGATGTTCTCTCCGTGCATCGTCGGGAAGGTCGAGACGCGGATGTCGAGGTCCCTGTCCTGGATCTTCAGGCGGATCTTCCCGTCCTGGGGCTTGCGCGTCTCGGCGATGTCGAGCTTGGCCATGATCTTGATGCGCGAGGCGATCGCCAGGTGCAGTTTCTTCGGCAGGGTGGACGCCTCGTGCATCACGCCGTCCACCCGGTCGCGGATGCGCAGCAGGTCCTCTTCGGGCTCGATGTGGACGTCGCTGGCTTTTTCCTCGAGCGCGTTCAGGATGATCAGGTTCACCATCTTGATCACCGGCGCCTCTTCGGCGGCCTTGCCGATCTCCGCGGCGCTCGGGGTCTCTTCGCTCACCGCCGTGATCCTCCGGTTGCGGGCGCCGGCGGCGGGGGCGGCCGGCGCACGGTCATAGGACTGCACCGCTTCGGCAAGACTGCCCCCCACTCCGTAGGACTGGTCGATCGCGCGCTTGATCACGTCACGCGGGGACATCACGATCTCCACCTCGCACTTGGCGGACGCGCGGACCTCGTCTAGCGCGAGGATGTTCATCGGGTCGGCGGTGGCGACGGTGAGCGTGGGGCCGATCTTAAAAACGGGCATCAGCATGTGGGAGCGGGCGATCTTCTCGGGGACGAGCTTCACGACGTTGTCGTCGATCAGGTACTGTTCGAGGTCGAGGAAGGTCAGGCCGAGCATGTCGGCCTCCGCCAGCAGCAGGTCCTCCTCGCGAAGAAGACCCAGCTTCAGAACGGAATCCTTGAAAGTGGACTTATTTTTCGCGGTGTCGGTGACGGCGCGCTGGCACTGGTCCTCGGTCAGAAGTCCCCTGGCCAGCAGTTCGTTCTTGAGTTTCTCGTCGTGGGCTTTCACGGGCGGGCGCGGGCTTTTTAGGTCACTTCGGGAAGCTGATGCGGCGGTCCTCGCGCCGCTCCTGCTTGTCCACCATGATGCGGATGATGCGCTGGTCCTCGGCCGAGATCTTCTCGAACTGCACGCCGAGCCGGTACTTGCGATTGGGCATCTGCTTGGAGGTCCGGACCACCCCCACGATCTTCGAGGGACGGCGGGTCCTGGATTTGTCGCCGCCTTCCAGAAGCAGGTTCCGGTTCAAAAAAATGTTCAAATGGACCCCGACCGGCAGATAGCTGGGGCTCTCGAGCCCGCAACCGCCGACGCTCAAGTCCACCAGCTTGGCCGAGATCGTCTTTTCTTTCAGTCGGATCTCTTTCTTCGAGGAGCGGTTCAGCCGGAACGCCGCCTGCGACTCAAATTGGACCCGGAACATCTTTCGACTGTTCCACACAAAGTCCCCCATCGTTTGGCTCCTTCTTGCCTGGTCCCCAGGCTCTTTTGATAGGTAGAGAATACATTAAATCTTAATAAAAAGCAAGCAATAATAAGCAATTGTATATAGAACTAAGTTTAACCTGAAGATAATGACTTGCCGAGGTTGGCGGACCAAAACCGCTTGTCAGACCCTGAAAAGACCCTATAATAAAGCGCATACCCCGACATGGCGACGCTCAAACCCCCTCCCATCGGATCGACGGCGGCCGCGGATCTGACGGAAAACCTCGATCTGCGGACCTCGTTCTTCAGTTCCCGGCTCATCACCTATATCGGCAACAAACGACGGCTTCTGCCGTTCCTCTACCGGGGCTTTCTGGGGGTACGCAAGCGCCTCGGCGGCAGGAGATGGGCCGTCCTGGACGGGTTCGCGGGAAGCGGGGCGGTCGCGCGTCTCCTGAAAGCGTTCTCCGGGGAGCTTCACGTTAACGACCTTGAGGGCTACAGTCAGACGTTGAACCGGGCTTACCTGGCCAACGCCTCGGAGGTCGAACGGCCGGCTTTGGAAGATCATATCCGGCGCTTGAACGCCCGCCGGTCGGAGGCCTCCCCTGACGGGCCCGGCTTCATCGAAAAGCATTACGCCCCCCGGGACGACCGCCGTGTACGGCCCGGCGAGCGGGTCTTTTATACGAACGCCAACGCGCGCATCATCGACAATCTCCGCCGCCTGATCGACGAAGTCCCGGAAGCTTACCGTCATTTCTGCCTGGCTTCCCTCCTGGTCGAGTCGTCCGTCCATACGAACACCTCGGGTATCTTCAAGGGATTTCACAAGTGCGGCGGCGTCGGACACTTCGGCGGAAAGGGCGAGAACGCGTTGACCCGTATCCTGGGCGAGATCGAGCTCGAGATGCCGATCTTCTCGAGCTTCGAGTGTCCCGTGACCGTCCATCGGCGGGACATCGGCGACCTGGCACGGGACCCCGCCCTTCCCGATCTCGACTTGGCGTACTACGACCCGCCTTACAATCAACACCCCTACGGCTCGAACTACTTCATGCTGAACCTCATCAACGACGGCAAGCCCCGTCCGATCCAGAACGGCGTGAGCGGGATCACCAAAGACTGGAATCGCTCCGCGTACAATAAAAGCGGCGCCGCCGAAAAAGCCCTGGACGCGCTGCTCGGGGACACGCGGGCGAAGTTCATCGCCCTTTCCTACAACGATGAGGGGATCATCCCGACCGACCGCTTAAAGAAGGTCTTGGACCGGCACGGGAATTGGGAACTGCTCGAACAGGATTACAACACCTACCGCGGCTCGCGCAACCTCCGCGGCCGGAGCCTCAAGGTGAAAGAGCGTCTCTGGATCGTGGAGAAACGCCGCGCGTGAAAGAAGCGGCAAATCGGTTCAACGTGAAGCGCAGGCCCTGATAACTCTCAACAATTCACCGACATCGGATGACTTTGAAAGGAAGGCATCGGCACCGGCTTCCAGGACCGTTCTTTCAGACTGCTTATCCGCATTGACAGATATAATGATGATCTTAACTTTGGATCTTTTCTCACGTAAAATGTGGGCGGCTTCGCTTCCGTTCATCCCCGGCATATTAAGATCCATAACGACGATATCCGGTTTAAGTTCGTTTACCCTGGAAACAGCTTCCAAACCATTCTCCGCCTGCCCGATCACCGAAATGTCCTTTTCGGCCGAAAGCGCATTGATGATCCCCTGCCGGACCAATTTATGATCATCCACCACCAGGATCCTGATATTCGATTTTAGGCCCGGTGAACTTTTGGTCGTGCCATTATCCGAAGGAAAAAAAGATTTCACTTTCTGCCAGGGGATGGTCAGAGTAACGCCCGTTCCCTTCCCTGGACTAGATTCAATAGTATATTTGCCTCCGATGGCGCGAAGCCGTTCTCTGATACTAAAAGACCCGAAACCTCCGCCCTCGCCATCCCTTCTGCCGCGGACATCCGCCACAACGAACCCCCGGCCAAGGTCATTCACTCGAATGATCGACTCTCCTTTAACGGTCGCAAAGGTCAGGATCGCCCTGGAGACATGGGCGTGTTTGATGATATTAAAAATCAATTCACGTACGCATTGATAGAGCATAACGTTGATACTCTGATCGGAGATTTCCTCATAACCATCAGTTCGGATATCAATCGTCAGTCCGAGCCTTTTGACGTTCCTTTCAATGAACCAACGCACACCGGCCACCAAACCCTTTTCAAAAAGAGCCGGCGGCCTGAGCTCGGCGCTCAGAGTTCTTGAGGCCTCGATCGCCTGATCGAGCAGTTTGTGTATCTCGTCATGATGTTTGTGTGAGTAGTGAGGTATGCTCAGCCGCATCATGCAAGCTACAAGGATCTGCTGCACATCGTCATGAAGAAGATCTGCGAGCCGCTTTCGCTCGTCGGCCTCGACACGGAACAGCGTGTCTGCTAGTTGCCTTAGTTGGGCGTTCTTAACTTCCAGCTCAAGCTCGGCTTTTTTTAATTCGGTCAGGTCTGTGATGACCGCGCAAAGGCTGGCATTGTCTAGCTCCAGAGAATTGCATGATATAAGGGCGGGGACGAGCGTTCCGTCTTTTTGTTTAAGCCGGAATTCGGATCGCGAAGTTTGATCTTTGCTTGGGCACAAGATCGAACGAAGCTGTCTGTGTTCATCCGGTCCAACAAAATCAAACAGGGAACCGCCGACTATCTTACCCATGGGCAGGCCGAGCATTATAGCCAGGCGGTTGTTGCAATACATCAGCGTTCCGTCGGACTGAAGGGTCGCCGCTCCTTCGCTTATCGTCTCGACAAGAACTCTATAGGCGCGATCGGCGGTTTTAAGGGTAAAGACCTTCTGATCGTCTGTCACGAACGCGTCGACCGAACCGCTTTTGATCGCGGCCAACAGCTCTTCCATCTCGGCTAAGCGCCCCTTCAGCGCACAATTCTCGCTTAAGAGATTTGTCCGCTTTTTCATGGACCCTTCTATTCGATTGATCGCAAATCTAAACCGACCAGTAATTTCTTGCGATCCGACATATCCCCTACGAATTTGCGCAGTGGCAGAGGCAATTCTTTGATCAGTGTAGGCGCCGCAAGGATCTCTCCGTCCCTGGCAATGATGGGGTTCTGATAGATATCCAGGATCACAAGCTTAAAGCGGCCCTTCAAATACTCACCGCATATCTTTTTTATATTCTCTATCGCCTTTAAAGACCGGGGAGACAGTCCCGCGACATAAAGATTCAAAATGTATCGTTGAGGCTTGCTTTTCTTAAGCCCTTTTTCTAACTGTTTTTCAATACCGCTTTTTGAATTAGCCATCTTTTCCTTTGCCAACGATATTCAATCCCACGAGAACTTTTTCTTTATTGGACAGATCGCCGATGATCTTCTTTAAAGGAGGGGGCAATTTTCTTACGAGCGTCGGGATGACTACGATCTGGTCGCCATTTGCAAGTCTGGGGTTTTTAAGAAGATCCACCGCTTTGATAGAATATTGTCCCTCGAGATACTCGTCGCAAATTTTCTTAAGATTAGCGAACGCCTCTAATGATTTAGGGGGCGCGCCCGCGACATACAATACAAGCCTATAGGTCGTCTTTTTCATCCGGCGTACTCCCTGGCTCTAGTAATATCTTTAATCTCGAGCCCTTTGTCTGTGATCTCAAGATTCTTTTCCTCTTGGCCGTGTTTCATTCCTCTGGACTTGATAATAGAGATCCTTCGTATCCTTTGATGACCCTGCGTTTCCATTAAAAGCCTTATCCATGTATCGCAAAGAGACGAGATGCCTATTTCTGTCACGTCGTCCTTCTCGGCCGATATATTAAGGTCTGTCGCCAGAACGGTTACCCCTTCGTTTTTCAGAAAGTCGAGAAGACGCGCCAGCATCGCCTTTGCCTCGTCCGCTATTCCGGCGCCTATCAAGGTTGTGATCGGATCTATGACAACGACCGTGGGCTTAAACTCTTTGACGACGGTATGCGCCATAACAAGGTGCATCTCAAGACCGCAAAGAGTTGCCCTGTTAGCGACGATCTTGAGCAGCCCTTTATCTACCCATCTTTTAAGGCCAATACCTATACTCTGCATGTTCCTTATTAACTGTCCTTCGGATTCCTCAAACGCGAAGAATAGAGCGCGCTCGCTCCGGCGGCATACAGATTCTATAAATTGTGCGCCAAAACTCGTCTTACCACTTCCTGCGGAGCCTGATACAAGAACGGAACTTCTCCGATAATAGCCTTTACCGCCTAACATCACATCAAGGCTCTTGATCCCCGATGAGATCCGTTCCGCGCTCACAACGCTCGATAGGAGCAGCGATGTCATGGGGAAGACGGAGATGCCTTTCTCGCCGATAAGGAACGGCACCTCATTGGTTCCGTGCCTTGACCCGCGGTACTTTATTATCTTAAGGCGTCGGGTCGCTATCTGTTCGTTCACCCTGTGGTCCAGGAATATGACGCAATCCGCGACATACTCCTCAAGACCGTGCTTTGTAAGAAGTGCCCCGCTTTTCTCGCCGGTAACGATCGCTGTTACTTTTTTATCCTTCAACCAGCGGAAAAGCCTTCTTAATTCTGCGCGGAGAATGGACTCATTTGAAAAGCCTGAAAACAGGGCCTCGATCGTATCGAGCACCACCCTTTTGGCCCCGATCGAATCGATGGCGCCCGCCAATCGCACGAACAGTCCCTCAAGATCATATTCGCCCGTTTCTTCGATCTCGCTGCGTTCAATATAGACATAATCGACAACGAGCTTTTTTTGTTTTATGAGCGAGCTGACTTCAAACCCAAGCGAAGCAAAATTATCCGCAAGATCTTTTTCTTTTTCCTCAAAGGCCATAAAAACACCGGGCTCGTTGAATTCCACGGCGCCTCTATAAAGAAATTCCATGGCTAAAAGCGTTTTACCGCAACCGGCTCCTCCGCATATCAACGTAGGCCGCCCCTTCGGCAGTCCTCCGAAAGTGATCTCATCCAAACCTTGAATACCGGTTGGGCATTTTGGAAGTTCGAAAGCGACCGTGCCAACAGCCTTTTTTGATCCAGCCATTTATTCTCCTTTAAAAAGCACTTCTAATCTTCCGAACCCCTTCCTAAAAGATACCTTGAAAAGATTAGATTAAACCTCGCTGATTATCATATCCAAGGATATTGTAAACCAGCATCTGATATTGCCCCATCAGGGGAAACCCTTGATCGTCTATCGGGGAAAGGCCTATGAATTGCGATGAGGCGGAGCGGGCTTCTTTAGGACGGTGAGCGCCATGGAGGGGGAACATCGTTCCCCCTATGGAAAATTAAATCCCGATGGGCCGGAACCCATCGGGATTTAATTTTGTGGAGGCGGCGCTGTTTCAAGGACCGGTAAACTTGCCGGCATCTTGAACCAGCTGAGATAAACCTGAGGCGGCCGATCCGCGCTCCATTCAATCTCCGCCTTTTTGAGAAAGCGTTCGCGTAGTCTGATCTTGTCCTGGATGCTGCCCTGATTCAGCGTCTTGGAGGCCGTCTGGACGCGCGAAAAGAAGTCCTTGGCTTCGCGATCTGCGTCGAGGCGCATACGGCCAGCGCCGGCCGAAACGAGGCCCTGGCGCTCTCCCTCGAGCGCGCGGCGGTGTGCCTTGATCTCGCGGATCCTCTCCTCGGGCATGGGCTGCTCGAGCTTGGAGTAAACGTCAGCCAGACGCGTCGCCTCGCGGTCCAGGCGGACGAATTCCTTTTCGATTTCAGCGAGCCGATCTGGCGTATTCTTCAAAAACTGATCGATGCGATTCTTGAAGAGCGTCTGGACGCGGCCCATGTCGACGAACTGCTCGGCGCGCTTTAGGATCCCGGCCACAACGACGCTATCGATCGCAGCACTCTTGATCATGGGCTGCGCAGAACGCGGGTGCGTCCCTTTCTTCACGTCGCCACTGCAACGATAGTACTCGTAATGTGCCCGCAGGCCGGTTGCCTTCACGATTTTGCCGTACCGATGGCCAAAGCAGTTATTCCCGCAGGACCGGCAGCGCAGCGCGCCGGACATGAGGTATTTTCGGACGTTCGACCGTGCCCAATGGCCGCGCTTGTGAAAGCGCAGCTGCAGCCGATCGAAGTCGACCGGCTTCACGATCGCCGGCACGACGCCTTCTTTCGTCACCCATTCACTATCGGGCTTTGCCCGGTCCATGTAGAGACCGCCGCCGGCCGCGTGCTTGAACTCCTCGAGCCTGGCGCGAATCTTGCCGACTTCCACCGTGCCCTGGCCCTCGAGCTTCCAGTCGAAGCAGTCGACACGGGCGCGTTTATTCCAACGGTAAAGACCCTTGTATACCGGATTTCTCAAGATTGCGAAGATCGTACCGAGACCCCATAGACCGTCGGGGTTTCTGTTGCTCAAACTGTTCCGCTTCTTGGCAGCCTCTGATGCCGGCACGCCGCGCTTGTTGAGCCACGTCGCGATCTTCTTGTGTCCCCAACCGCCGAGCGCCTTCTCAAATATTTGACGCACGATCACCGCTTCCTCTTTGTGGATCTCGAGGTGTGCGAATACGCCGGCGTCAGTCGTTTTTCGATAGCCGTAAGGTGGGATACCGCCGAGCCACGAGCCGCCGCGCGCCTTACGGTACATGCCTTGGATCGTCTTGCGCGCGAGCTCGCGAGAATACTCGGCCGCCATGTTGCGCGCGACGGACTTGAAAATCTCGTCTGCCGAGCTGCCATCGTTGCGGAGGTTCGTGAAGTGAAGTTCAACGCCGGCATCGTCAAGGTCGACCTCATAACGCATCGCTTCTTTGACGTCGCGCATAAAACGATCGTATTCGCCGAAAATAATCGCCTTGAACTGACGGCCGGTGGCCCTCACATCGCAGACCATCTGAAGGAATACCTTCCGCTTGCGGATACACTTCCCGGAGACTGGCTCTTCATACCATTTCACGATCTCAATGCCGCGGCGTTTGGCATAGTCGATGATAGAGGTACGCTGACGATCGAAGGACCCCTCCTGGCGCTCGACGCCGTTCTCATCAGCGCCAGAGGTCGACTTGCGGCAGTAGGCGACTGCTTTCATACAGACCTGGGCTCTTTTGTATGGATCCGACTGGTCTGGGGGCTTGTAAGGAGGCGGCTGGTAGGCGCGTTTGCGGCCCTAAAGCGGCGGCCGAGGCGTCTGGAGAGGGCCTCTGCCTCTCCCTCCGTGAGCGCTTGTAGCTTTCGCGCCGCTGGGTCGCCCATCATCGAAGCTGCGAGAATACTCGCCCAAAGGGGCTCGCGCTCCATTTGCTTGTCTTGCTTACTTGACATAATTGGCATTATAGGACATTACCATCCTATCTTGCCCTGCTTGCTTAAGTTGCGATATCTGCCTTTTTGACGCGGTATCTAACAGATCAAGCTGCGGCCTTCGCTCCCTCAAAAGAGACAAGATACTCGGCCAAATCCAACTTCCCCCGCTTGTCGTCATAGGCCAGGTGCAGCAATATGCGGCCAAGGCCATACAATTTCACGTGACCGGCCAGACGAGCAGGCCAGTTCCCCGACTTCCGGAGCGTTCGAACGTCCGAATTCGACAGATTTCCTGCGCTGACCCAAAACCCGTACCTGCCATCGACCAGCTTTTGCATAGACATGGGCATCTCCTTTTTTTCCAAGTCTATCATTATCAAGCAAGCTAGTCAAGCAGATATCGTCTCCTTGGATCTGAGCGCTTTGTACTTCGCGGCCCTGGCAAGTGCTCCTTTTCGGGCTATCTCTTTCCGGCGCTTTGCTGAAAGTTTCCGCGCCCTGGCAGCAGCCCCTTTAATGCCAGCTGCCTGAGCGATCAGCCTCCGCTCTTCGGCTGTGAGGCTATTCGCTCGCGCCACGGCGCCCTGCTTGGCGATGTCCTGCCGTTCGGTATGGGACAACGCCCTGGCACGCGCCCGGCCGCCTGATCTCGCGATTTCCTGCCTTCTGGAGGCCGGTAGGATCTGCGCTCGTGCCGCACCTCCTACAAGCCCACCCTTTCGGCCTCGCTCTTCCCGGCTTAACTTCTTTTTTCGTGGCATAGCTCCTTCCTTTCTTGCTTGAGTATGCCACCAAACCGTATAAAGCGAAAGCCGAAAAGCTCCGTTTTCATGAGATTACCTCGCCTACTACGGGGAGCCGTATTGGACCATTTCTGCGAATCATGAACACGCTCAGCGACTTGCGCGATTTAGGGTAAACCGGCGGCCGCGGGCGCTAGCATGGACACGTAGCACGAGATCGGTTCGAAGTTCTCGTTGAAGCCGTACGCAAGGCGATCGCCGTGGAGCTCGAGCTCTCGCTGCATGGCCTGGAACCTGTCGGGATTGTTCACCTTGATGCTATGCCAGTGGTAGTCGGCGACTTTTACTGCCGGAATCACGATCTCTCTCTTCATGCTATCCTCCGTGGGCAGACGGCTGTGGTTGATCGGGGTAAATGGACTTTTCGCCGCACAAAGTCCAGCTGATGGCTATGGGCATGTCCTCCCAGTTGAAATGAACCCATACCCTGCTTTTATCGCGGCCTTTCAAGGCCTCCTTGAGCCACGCGCAGCAGTCGCGGCCCTGCGGCGTCTCCATGGCGTACCTCAGGGTCTCGTCGGTTACTTCGGAGGCCAAACGGCGCTCCGCCGTGTCGAGGAAGCCAAACCGATGGCTAGCGTCAGTCAAGCTGACCTCCATAGAGCATAGCTAAATTATTCGAAATAGAGTCTAGTGACACAAGTGACGTACTTTGCATTTCTACGCTATATATAACTATTAATTATGAAATAATCATTTTTCCTAAGGGGTATAAAGTGAGAGTGTGTCACTTGTGTCACTAGACAGACCCCCCGTTGCTGGCAAAACGTCTAGCCAGACCGGGATCAACCTCACCCGTGAAGGTGATGCCGGTCCAAACGCGAGTACCCCCTGTGGAGCGCCGGTCCTCCAGACCCGGGACGGCTTTATGGAGTAGTTGGGAAAACTTGTTGGCCGCGAATGCTCTCTTTCCGTTTTTTTCACACCACTCTTTGTAGGCCGCGTAAACCTCACCCTTCGTGAGCTCGCCGAATCCGCAAAAGTTAAGCCACTGTTCGGCGAACGCCAGGACACTGTTGTTCTCGCGGCGAAACTTCATGACGGCCGATTTGATAGCCTCGAAGTCTGGAAACCGATTGTCTTTGCGCAGGTCGACGAGGCCACTCAGCATCCAGAGAAGAATGCCATCGCTTTCTCTGAGAAGCTGCTCGCGCAAATCTCGCTGCTGTTCGTCCTCGGTGAATGTGCGCGTGAACTCAACGACAAGCAGCCGGCGGTAGAAGGCGTGGGTACGATCCTCGATAAGCGGAACTTCGTTCACCGAAAAAAGCAATCGGGCGAACGAGAAGAACTTCACGGGGTCACGAAATTTTCTATCAGCGGTGATCGAGTCCTCGCCGGACAGCTTCTTAATCAGAGCATCCGAAACGGCATTCTTCGCATTGATCTCCGAAGAGATATTTACGAGCTTGTTCTGTAGCTCAGAAAGGTAGAATGGGTTCACGAGCTGGTCGACGGCTACGCTTGAATAGTTCTCGCGACCCAGAATACCCATTAGCACGCCCAGGATGAGACTCTTCCCATTAGCGCCTTCTCCGATCATCACGAGGATCTTCTGGAACGTCTGGTCCGGTATGAGGCAGAGCCCAAAGAAGCGGCGCAGGGTCTCGATCTTATCCTCTCGGGTCTTCTCATCATCGTTCGCGAAAATCTGTTTAAGAGTCGACAGCCATAACGGACACTTGGCCCCGGCGTCGAATCGAGCGTTGAACTGCAGCGTGAAATGCGTGTTTGGGTTGTGCGGCCTCAAGGTCAGGGTCGCAAGATCAAGAAAACCATTCTGCACGTTCAATATCCCAACAGCCTTATTTAGGTCTACCCCGGGCTGCTCTTTTAGAAGCACATCGCGCATGGCCTCTTCGATCTCACGGCGCATCTGGGAGGTTGCCTCGATCGGCTCTTCGGGTCCGTATTGCTTCTGATACGATCGTATTCCGCAGCGGATCTCTACGGACAGTAGCTCACGCGACAACACTTGATAATAGCCAGCGTCACAGTATCGATAGAAACCGTCTCCCCCGACATAGATGATTGGTGAGGCAGCGTTCGTCTGCAGTATATGCCGGGCGACTAGCTCATAAAAGTCCGGCCCCTTCTTAGATGCATGGTCGCGCTTCCAGGAATTCCACCAGGTGCGCATCCCTCTGAACTTTTTTGAATCGGACGTATTTGTTTTGGGCAGCAAGTGGAAGGCCTGGATTGAATGGGCTACTAGATAATCATCTAGGCCAACTTTTTTCCCGTTGGGGCCGTCCGGGAAAATCACAAACTCGACCCGGGCCCCCCTCATTTCGAGTTCTTTGGCGAGCGCATAGGCTCCTTGACGAGCAGTGGCCTTCTCTGCCTGGTAGATATCAGAGTCGAAGCATATGAGACAATCCCTTCCTTGTAGCTTCAACAAGTCCAGGTCGCTGATCGGACGGCCACCCTCACGAACCCAGTTCCACACTCCGCCAACGCCGACAGCGGGGCCGAGATTACTCTGGCACGCGGCGAGTGTCTTCTTCTCACCTTCGCATATCATAATGGGGAGAGTCGTGTCCTGAAGGTGCTCGAGCGTCACGGACCTGGGGATATATAAACGGCTTTCCGTGCCAGCTATCTGCTGGTATTTTCGGGCCCTCCCGTCAGGCCCGACAATCGGAGGGTATAGCCGGTATCGCGAAAAGGGGCTACTACCGTTTAGGTGATGATATGGGAACTCTAGCAGGTAGTTGATCTTATTGGCGTTGTTATGACCAACGATACTCGCGAACTCAGCTATCGGCACCATACGCAAGTTGTTATCGAGAACGGTTTGCGTGTTGAGCCCGCTCTTCTCAAGATCCTCGCGGACTTCTTTGGGATAATCCATCAAGGCAGAATTCTCATGGTCAAAGACGTTGTCTCTCGGTGTCAATAAACTCGGAAACATAAACAGCAATATCTCTAGCAAATTCCTTCGCAGCTTCCGGAGAGGCCTGAATATTTCCGTTCATCTCGATGTTTATATGAATATCTCCCCTGCCGGCCTTGTCCAGAGGCGTCACGCGCGCACCGCGCGGAAGATCCAGCAGCTCAGGACCTCGCTCGCCAACCATCACGCGGCCACCGCCGATAATATCGCCGCCTTCGGCAAGCTCTGGAACTCCCGATAGAGATCTGGAAAGCGCGTGTATCTCTATCAATCCTGCCGAACCTGACGCAGCCGCGCCGCCTAACGTTGCCGTGGCAGCAGCGGCAGCGGCCGGCGCCCACGCCGCAGCCACCGCTCCGGCCGTGGCCTTGGAGACCGCCACCTGGGCGACTGACAGTGTTTTGGACAGCGCTGCATTTACAACCCATTGCGCGGCCTGGTCGATGAGAATATCGACCATCGAAAAACCCAGCGCTTTAAAGGCTTCCTTAGCATCCAAGGTCCCTCTAACCATGGATTTAAACATTCCGGAAACGCCGGCAGTGAAGACATCGCGCTCTTTATCAGCCACTTTCCACATCTCGATATGCGCCAACTGCTGGGTTTTGATAGCAAACTGCATGAACGAGGTCTCGTTCTGCACAGCGGTCATAGCCGAGGCGGTCTTCTCGTTATTCCACTGGTCCCAGATGATGCGCAGCTGATCGACCTTCGCGACTTCACCCTCGATGAACTTCTGGCGGGCGGCGGCTTCTTTGGCTTCTTGCTCGGTGAGCCAGATGTCCTGGGCGCTGCGCGCGGCGCTGACGACGATCTCGCCGAGCTCCACGGCCTTCTGCTGGTTCTGCGCAGCGGTTCCCATGAGCTGCTCGACCAGCGTCACCACCTGACCGGCGGCGGGGCCGAAGACGTTCCCCAGGAGAGCCCGGCTGGCCGCTTTCTTGAGCTCCTCCAGAACGAAATCGGGGCGCTCCTCGCGGATCTTGGCCAGACTCTTGGCGAAGCGGTCCGCGCCCTCCGCCAGCTTGTCCATGTATTCGATAGCCTGGGAGGACTTGGTTATGAACGCCCCGAGCTCCTCCATGACGTCACCCCAGGCATTGGCGAGGACCTGCTGCTTGCCGGCGAAGGTCTGGGCGTCGGCTTGAGCGCTGCCGCCCATGCGGTCGGCGATCAGCTTCAGCATGGCCTCGAAGCGTTGAGCCTTGGGGAGATTTTCGTCCAGGATGATGCCGTAGCGCGAGAGCGCGGCGGTCTCGCCGGCAGACGCCTTGGCGACCAGCGTGGAGGCTTGGACCAGGTCGAACTTAAGGGCCGCGGCGAGGTCGAGCGTGGCGGCAGTGACGCGCCCCATGGCCACCGGCGTCACGTTCCCGATGGTCACGAGGCGCTGCTGGACCGCCAGGATCGCGTCGTCCGAGAAGCGAGAGGTTCGCTGCAGCTCCTCGGCCATGTGCTGGTAGCGCTGGCTGAGTTCCCGTGTGAAGGTGCCCTGGAGCCGCAGGGCAGTGTTGAGCCGCGCTATCGCGTCCTCCTGCTCCGACGCGGCCTCAACCGCCTCCTTCATGAACCCAATAACGGGGGCGAGTGCCTGCTCGACGATGAAGAGCTTCGCCGCGAAGCCAGCCCACCCGAGGTTCGCCGAGTCGGTAGCCCTTTTCGACTCCGACTCCACACCTTTAAGCGCGGTGCGCAGCTTGTTGAGCGCGTCCTTGTCGTTGATGAGAAGATCGATTTCGAGCTTATTTTCGGCCATGTTTAAATTTCCTTTATCAGATCAAACACGCAGCCAGTTAAAATCCTGCACAGCCTTCATGAGCTCGAGTATCAAATTGGGCTTCATTGCATAGACGTCCATCACAGAATCGGAAACGACGCTACTCTCGATTCTGTCACAGACCTCCTTCGAGGTCTCAAACATGACGGGGCTTCCATCCTCGAAAAATAACCCTTCATGCCCGCGCACGCCGAAACGGACGAGCTCCCGCTGCGGATAAAGAGACCAGAGGATCTCCTTCGAATCCCAGTTGCGCTCGATGATGGCACCGATCTCGGCTTTCTTGCCCGGCGGCAATAGCCCGACCGTGAATCTCGCTCCGTCGATCATCACAAAGCGCATGAATTGCGAGCTCATGCTGCTCCCTTCAATTGAGCGGCCGTAGCAGGCGAGGAGGTCTTCGTATGCAGCCACGCGTCGAAAAGGATGTCGACGAAAAGACCTTCGATCTCTTGGATCTCGCCGACGCTGATTGGCTCCCCGCCTTCGGTTTCAAGAACTATGACGGCGAGGTCACGAGGCATGGGTGGCTCTTTGAAATGGGAGAGAATCAGGTGGTTCGGTAACCAAGGCCAGCGGATCCACAGAAAGGACATTTGCCAACGCCGCGATCAACACAGAGTCGGCTTTGACTTCTCGATTTATGAGACGAGTCAGGTGCGCAGGGTCGATTCGAAGGCGATTGGCAACTTGGTACTGCCGGAGGTTTTTTCTATGGATAAGAGCTCTTACGAGCTCTCCATTCAGGAGGGAATTCTTGCTATTAAATAAAAGGCCGCTTTCGCGCATGATGAGCTCCCGAGATTCCTCAAGAGCTTCATTTGTTCGAAAGCGGTTTAAGGCCCGCAGCCTACTTGTTTGACGCCCCGTCGTCTCTGTGCCAGAGTCGGCGACTTTTTACGTACGGGGTGAAGCTTGCATATTTAATTGTGAATTTATTATATCAAGATATTGAACTTAATTAAAGTTAAATTTTCAATTTCTTGTAAACTCTGCCTACTTCATTCTTGGTAGCTCGTCAGCACTCCGTTTTGAATGTAGATATATCTCTCGCCGTAGATCCACTGCTCATGAACACCCCAGGAGCCGACAGTCTTATTGCGTTCTTTGGGCTCGCCCCAACTAGATAAGACCTGTTTATCCATCATGCCTATTCGTACCTTACGAGCTTCGATAAGCGCTTTGTCTTCGGGCGCCCAATCCGCATGCCGGCTGTAAATTTCATCTAAAATAATGCGCCGGTCGTGGTCATTGGCTCCATTTAGTAGAGCGCTTGAGAGAAGCGAGCTGCTGGCAGGACGCGCGGGGCCCAAAAAAGGGAACAGTTTTTCTTCGGGCACATTCTTGACCATCTCTTTCGTGAGCTCTGGTGGAGTTGGTTCAGCCTGCTTGGCCTGTACGGAATGGCCTGAGCTAATAAGAAACGCTACAAATATAATTAAAGGTGTTCTCATTTTGGTCGTCTCGCTATTATGACACCTTGCCATAATTGAATTGTGGCCGGTCCAGGGGCTTTCCCATCAAGACCCGGAGAACGTCTCTCATGCAGCGAGGATCCTGCGTAATCCCTCCGGCTCCGGCATGCCTCGCCCCATCGTAGCGTTCAACGAGCTCAACTTTTGCCTGTAGGTCAGGCGTCAATCCAGTAGTATCGAAATAACTGCTACTAAAAACAGCCGTGTCCCTCGTTCCGCCGAGGCAGTAGAGGCGCTTGATGCTCTTGAGGAACCTAGCCCGGTTGTCAACGCGGTTGATGTACTGGATAGGTTTGTGGTCCGGGTCCAGGTTCTCCCCCTGAATAATCTGGTGCGGCTTTAATTTCCGCCGCTTCTGAACGATCGGGATCTTGCACGCATCGCCCCAAAAGCTTCCCCTGTGCGGCGTCGCTGCGGTGATGAAATAGTTCACGCCTTCCAGGGGATCGCTCTCGTCAAGAATGGCCGCGATCGTGTCGAGCCCGCCCATGCTGTGGCCGACGACGTCGAAACTCTTTAAGCCGCCCGGGACTTTGCGGATCTTCTCCTTCAGGATCTTCCCAAAATCAATGAAGCTCTTGCAGCTCCTCGAGTCCCGCGCCGAGAAGGTCACGAAACTGCATAGATCGTAGTTCTGATAGAGCCTCGCGACGTGGCGTTTGATTGGGACGTAGGTCGAGTAGGGTAAATACGGGTTCATCCAACAGGTGCTAAACTCGTCGGTCCAGCCTGGGACGAAAAAGACGGTCCTGGACAGCTTCCCCTTGCCGATGTTGGATCTGATCTCTTCAAGCGCGGCCTTCTTTTCCTGGTCTCGAATGCGGCGGTCTTCCTGCGCGGACCAGGGTGACATTAGGACTGCCGCGGAGGATATACGGCGGAGCCGGTATTCAACGGCCGCGCGTTGGTGCTCGACTGCGAAGACGAGATGTTGGCCGAGCAGGAAGGCAGACCATGGACCGGGTAATCATCGCCGGCTTCGAAAGCGTCTTCCGCGAGCGCCCGAAGTCCGCGTTTTTTTAGGTAAGCTTCGAGGAGCTCGATCAGCTTCGGATGGGTCGCTCTGATCAGGGTAACCACATCATCCAGGTCACGGCGCATAGTCTCGACAGCTGGAATAAAATCAGTCCCCGGACGGTTCCTCGTCTGCTGCCAGGTCTCGGCTTTTATGCGTGGCCACAAGACGAAGAGCTTTTTGAGGTTTGGATCAAAAAAAATCACTGTTCGCGGGTAATGTTCGACCGTGTTCCTGACCGCACCGACGATCGTTTTCAGGACCTGTTGATAGACCTTCGCCTGGGGCGACTCGGCGCCGAAAAGCCGTGTGAACAGCTGCCTGATCTTTGCGCGAAGGTACTTATGATTCGGGTTCAGCGCGAGCATGCAGGCCCAGAGCCTTTCCCATTGGGTGACGATGATACCAAAGTGGAAGTAGAACTCCTCCATGGCCTCCATGAAGGCGAAGTGCGTCAGGCCGGTCCTCGGCTGTAACTCCTCGTGCTCGGCCTTCTGGATCTTCCGCTGACAGCTGTGGACGTGGTTGAAGAGCGTATAGTGAGCAGCACAAAACCCATCGTAACTTTTTTCGATCTTGGCCCGCGCTTTAGCGCTCAGTTTGTCCAGTCCTTCAAGTGGGTAACGCTCAGCCGGGCCGGTGTTGCCGATGAACCGCGCCCACAGCACGGCATACTCCGGGATCAAGGCGCAGACTTCACCGGCGCACGCCTGCTCGACGTTGTCACCTTTGTCCTTCAGCCAGGCTATCGCTTTTTCGGTCTTGGTCATACCGGTCTTAAATGCTGGCGAGCTCTGGCATCGCGTTCCAAGTCCTGCCATCCAGAACACGCCCGGCGGACTTCTTCCCTACGCGCTCGCCTTCCGCGTTGAAAGCGCCCCACTGCTTAAAGAAAAACGCCACATCCTGCTCACGGCATTGCTGCCGTACAGCGCGTGCCCATTCTGGTTCCATCGGTCTCGCCCACGGGCCGCTTTCACCGCCTACAATCACCCAGTGGATACCGTCGAGATGGCCGCTTAAGTCCACCGGCCCGAGAAGCGGCTCTACCGACAAGAAACGGACCCGGCTCGGAGTCTTTTGAAGATGCTCGGTTCGCCAGACGTAGTCTTGATTCTCGACTGACACGCCAAGCCAGACGTTCGCGGGCAGCGTCGCCCGCCCGAAGGTCTGGCGCGTCCACTCCATCATGCGCTCGGAGCGCTTCGTCAGGACTTGGAAGACGTGCTGCTTCGCTTCGAGCATGACCTCAAACACCTGAGCAATGAACTCGTCCGGAACGCTCTTGTGAAAGAGATCCGACATCGAATTGACGAAGATCATCCTGGGCTCTTTCCAAGAAAGCGGAAGGTTCAGCCGGTCGGGCCAGAGCTTCAGATCAAAACCCTGTTCATAGGGATGGCCCGGAATGCCACGCCATCTTTCGGCGAAAGTCTCCGCGTAACAATTCGTGCAGCCAGGGCTGACCTTGTTACAGCCGGTCACCGGGTTCCAGGTCGAGTCCGTCCATTCAATTGCGGATTTATCGCTCATGATTCACCTTGGGGAACCTGATCCGGACGTCCGCTGGAAACGAGCCCTTCCGGTTTCTCTTCCTGCCCATCACGAGGATCCTCTGGTGCTCCGGAGTATCTTCGCGCTCGTACTTCGTCAGCGTAGCCGTTTTGTGCTTACTCAGGAAGAGCGTTTCGTGCAACACGAACTTCGTCACGACCGCGCCGGCAACCTCCTGCCCGCCGAAGCGCTGCGTGAGGTCGTCCCACAATCGGTCTACGTGATTGCCGAAAGCAAAACGTGCCTGGGTTTCGTCGGCGTCGCTGAACCTGAATTCTCCGGACGCATCGGCCTTCCACATGGCCTCCTTCATCTTCTCGAACCCGAGCTCGTTGTCGGTCAAGAAGATGAGGTCATAGACGGGCCGGTCGGACTTGTCGTACATAGTGAACGACAGGAAGAGATTGGCCCTGCTTTTCTCTTTGAGCGACGCGACGTACATCTTCCGCAGCGCTTGGATCCGCCCCACTTGGGTGGGTAGCGCTTTAATCTGCTCGAGCTCGTTCAGCTCGACCTGAAAGATGCTCACAAGAAGGTCCTTCGATACTTGATCCCAAGCCATCAGCACGCGGTCGAAGCCGTCCCCATCGAATAGAAGCAAGAGCTCGGATCCGGGGACCTTAAATATCCTGCTCACTAGTTCCATTGGTACGCCTTTGACGCCGAAGGGGTCCGCGAAAAAGAATGCCGGTATCACGATGCGGCGCTGCGCATAAGCCTTCTCGCGCCGCTCAAGAACGGCAACGACCTCGTCCTCGAACTCTCCATGCTTCGGCAACATCACCCTGAGGCGGTCGTCGGTGATCGTTTTGCCCTTCAAAATCTCCTCGAGGTTCTTGATGCGCGGCAAATCGTGGTCGATGCAATGAACCTCAAAACTAAGGTCCGGCTTGATGTTAGCTCCTTGCAGAACGCTCGCCGCCTCGTCGATCACGATAATCGGAGAGCCTGGCTCACCCCCGGAATAAACGCCGGGTCCACAGAAGCCATCGACAAACAGGACGCGCTGGAACTTCTGGCCAACGATGGAAAGCCACGCACGGATATATTCCTTCAGGATGAGGTGCTTGGCCTGCGTGTGCGGCGTGATATCCCAGATCGTGGGCATGGCCTTCGACATCAGGGCAAGACCGGGGTCGGACTTACGATAAGGTGTGAAAAAAGTGCAGGGGCTACGCGGGGACAAGCTCGCAACCCCTGTACAAATAGCATTCTTCTAGTACGTCCTCTGGTTTACCGTAAATAAGTGGAGGCGGCGAGAATTGAACTCGCGTCTCTGACCGTCAATACCGCAGTATCTACACGCTTAGCTGGTCCTTTGGTGTCCCGTGTCGGCTCGGATCAGCACGATCCGTCACGGCAAGCCCTCTGTCGCTCTCGGCATCCGGGCCGCGGACACGCCCGGACGTCCAGCCCGCTATCGACGTCCGGTCCCACCCCGCAGGCGCAGGTGGGCGAACGGCTCACTGTTTTTTAGGCAGCGAGACGGAACGCCATCGGCGCCGCGAACGGCACCGGGATCATCGTGTTTTTGGCGTTTACTGTTTTGTCAGGTGTTTAAGGAGGCCTCCCGACCACCTCCGCGTGCAACTGGCGGCTCAACAGGCCAGATCGATACCTGTCGCCCCCTGGTCATAGTATAGCACTCCCGGACGTTGTCCGGAAGCTAGGAGCGGGGACACGTTCTAGAACGTGTCCCCGCTCCGTCCGCCACTCGACGCTTCCGGACAACGTCCGGTCGGCTACCGGTTCCGGGCTTTCAGCGCGCGGTCCATTTCGCGACGGATGTCGCGCTTCTTGATGTCCTCCCGCCGGTCCTCGTGCCGTTTGCCCTTCACCAGACCGATCAGCACCTTTGCGATCCCGTGGTGGAAGTACATCTTGAGCGGCACCAGCGCCAGACCCTTCTCCTGGACTTTCGCGGCCAACCGGTCCAGTTCCCGGCGATGCAGGAGCAGCTTGCGGTTGCGGCGGGGGTCCGGGTTCTCGCGGTTACCCATCTCGTACGGCGCGATGTAGAGGTTGTAAAGGAAGAGCTCGTTCTTCTCGAAACGCGCGAAACTGCCGGCCAGGCTCGTGCGGGCGCTCCGCAGCGATTTGACCTCACAGCCCACCAGCGCGATCCCCGCCTCGACGGTCTCGATGATAAAGTAGTCGCGTCCCGCCTCGTGATTGGTCGCGATGAGCGGCTGGTCTTCTTTTTCCTTCGCTTTGCCCTTCTCGGGCTTGGGCTTCCGGGGAACCTCTTTCACGGGTTTTATGATAGCACACCGGCCCCCGCCCGGCCGCAAGCCGGTGCTATAATGGGGCATGCGCTTCTTCTATGTCGCTTTGGCGGCTTTCCTCTTATCCGGCGTTCCGGCCCCCTCCCCCGCGCTGTGCGCGGAAGACCCCAAGAGCGTCCGCCGCGCCGAACCCACCGATGAAGGCCGTCTGGAGGCCCTGCACCGGGAGGCCGAGGGCCGCATCGCGGTGAACGATTTCCGCGGCGCGATCGGGAACTACCGGGAGATCCTGCTCCTCGAGCCGGACGACGCGGTCGCCTACGCGCGGATGGGACACTCCTACCTGATCCTCGGGGACTCGGGGCGCGCCGAAGACGCCTTCCGCCTGGCGCTCGACATCGACCCGGAGAATGAAACGGCCGTGTGGGGACTGCGCAAGATCGCGGACCCCGACATCGATCTGGGGCCCATGTGGCGGGACGTCGAGGACGAGGAGATCGTCCCCGAACCGCTGCTGCGGACGGACGAGGAGAACTAGCGGCGTTCCTCGCCGGGTTTGCGGCGGGCTTCCTTGTCGAGGAAGAGGTCCTTGTCCGCGTCCTCGATCAGGCGTTGGGGATCCGGCGGGTATTTGGGGTCCACCGAAGGGTCGAAGCTGGCCACCCCGATCGAGACCGACGAGGCTTTCAGCATCGGGTCCTCGAGTTTCTGGGCCATCGCGTGGTACATGTCGCGCAGGCGCAGGCGGTAGGCCTTGGCCTCCTCGAGCGTCGCGTGCCAGAGGAGGATCACGAACTCGTCGCCGCCGTAGCGCGAAACAATGTCATACCGGCGCGCGCTTTCCTTGATCACCTCGCCCGCGCGCATGATCATCTGGTTGCCCACCTCGTGGCCGAGCGTGTCGTTGATCTTCTTGAAACGGTCGAGATCGGTCATCACGACCGAGACCGGCAGGTTCCCCCGCTTGCAGCGCTTCCACTCCTCCTCCAGACACTCGCGCAGGTACTCGTATTTGTAGAGCCCCGTCATCTTGTCGTGGATCACCTTGGTCTCGAGGCCCTTGTTCTCGAGCAGGAGCTTGATGGAGTTGGAGAGCACCCCGGTGACCGCCGCCAGCGACGGCCCGATGAGCAGGATGAAGGGCTCGAGCACCAGGTCCCGCGCGAACGCGATCTGCGCCCCCACGAACAGCGCGAACGCGACGAACAGGTAGCCCAGGAAACCAAGCCAGAAACGGCGGCTCAAGAACAGCGCCAGTACCGCCAGCGCCGCCGCCCACGAGGCGAAGAACGCCAGGCGGTCCGGCAGGAAGCGGAGCGCCCGTCCGGCCAGGATCGAGACGAACTCGTTGGCGTGGATCCCGATCCCGGAAAGGACCCCGAGCGGGGTCGGATGCGTGTCGCCGAACACGCTCGAGGTCAGGCCCACGAGCACCGTGCGGCCGCGGATCCGGTCCTCTGGCACCTTGCCCTGTATCACCTTCCAGGCGGAGACGGTGTCGAACCCCGGTTCCGAGACCAGGTAATTGACCGCGTAACTGCCGTCCTGGCCAAGGTACAACCCCGTCTTCGGGCGGCCCACGGTCAGAAGGCCCAGCTCACGGTCGAAGCGCGGCCGCCCGGTCTCTCCGGCGTAGGCGGCCACCAGCTGCAGCGGGAACGAACTTTCGAAGAGCGCCTCCCCTTCGTCAAATCCTGATTCGGACATCTGCCGCACCGAATAGAGCCGCAAAAGGTACGAACGGCGGATATGGAAGTCGGGGTCCACGATCTTCTCGAGATAGCCGTAGCGTGAAACGGCTTCGGCGATCAGCGGGCTCGGGCGCACGAGGTTCGAGGCTTTGTCGAAGGTCGCGCCCACGATAACGTTGCCGTGCTCGCGCATCGCGCGGGCCAGCTCCCGGCTGGAGGAATCGTCGCCGTCCTCGAGGCCCATGAACGAGACGTTGAGTCCGATCACCCGCGCGCCCCGGGCGGAGAGTTCGTCGATCAGCTTCGCGAAAAGCCGCCTCGACCAGGGCCAGCGGGCCTCGAGCGTCTGGCAGGATTCCTCGTCGATGGCCACGACAAGCACCTCGGAGGCCTGACGGGGCTTGTCCGCAGCCATCTGACGGATCTTGAAGAAAATATCGCGCGTCTCGAGCCTGGCTTTTTGAAGGAAGTCGGAAGTTTCCAGATACGCGGGAAGGCACCAGAAAAGGAGGGAAAAAGCCAGGACCACTCCGAGCGGGTAGTACAGTTTCTTCAGGGCGGCTCCCTCCTTTCGCCAAATTATATACGAAAACCGCTAAAAATACCCAGAGTTAAGTGAAAGTCAACAGCTCGCGGTGCTTCTGCCGGCCGCGCGCGGCCCACTCGTTTCCCTAAAGCTGGGGAACCCTCGGCGTCGCTGACCCCAATACGGGGTCACCGCGCCGTTTCCCCGACGCTTTAGGGAAACTTCGTCGCGGGCCGCAA